>OGCO01000019.1_pt1 | contig 245618 bp, 231 predicted proteins | sample 1570171 | NCBI WGS metagenome assembly OGCO01 (sample SAMEA4370583, study PRJEB24528) | human gut metagenome
TGTCGACGGATCAGATGAAGCAAATGTATCGTTTAAGAGTGCCGCGCATGTTTCCAAAAAAGATTTAAAGGTAACCGATGGGATAAAGGCGCGGGAGGATCATGTGGATATGCAGGTGTAGGCGATGTATGTAGTTTACATTGACTAACGGGTATAACAGCTGTTGCCCTGTATGCACCAGTCAAAGTTGAAAATTGCATAAATGGCAGAAATATGTTACCATAAACATAGACTATTGACAGAAGGTATATGGAGTGGAAGCGATGGAAAAACAGGAATTTTGCATGGAAAAATCTCAGATATTTCAGGAGATGATCAGTCGTATTTCAAAATTATCTCAGGACAGTTATTTAATGGTTACTGATATGCAGCATAATTTAACATTTGTTCCAGAAAGTACTGCAGAATTTCTGGGGATTCCATCGGGATGGTGTGAAGATGGATATAAAATAGTGCTGGAAAAGAGCGTACACCCATATGACTGCCCGGAATATACGGAAGAGATGAAAAAACGTCTGCGGGGGATCAATCTGGAGAACGATCTGTACATCCGTATGGGAAAAGACAAAAAGTATGTGATGACGCAGATTATAACGGATATGATTTTAGAGCAGGGTAAAAACAGATATTTTATTGTTCTGCTTCGGAATCAGAATGTGATTCCGGAAATTGATCCGTTGACGGATCTTTATGGTCAGGTCAAATTTGAAAAAGATATTGTGGATTATATTCAGCAGGGACGAAAAGTAGCTGTTTTGGAAATTGAAATTGATCATATGAATGATATCAATATATTGTACGGAACAAATTACAGCGACCGGATTCAAAAGGTTCTTGCATACCGGTTTATTTACATGATGGATGCAGATAAAGCAGTTTATCGTATGGGAAATTCCAATTACGCATTTATTTTGAGGGATGCCAGCCGTGAAGAGGCTGCGGCATTTCTGGAGAAGATTCGCGCGCGGCTGGAGGAAAGTGTCGTCTTGGAAAACAACCATTTTGACCTGAAGATATATGCCAGTGGGATAATTCTTGATCATTATGAGGGGGAAATTTCCACGGTACAGAGTAAGCTGGAATATGTTTTAGGAAAAATGCGTACCAGACGGGATCATAAGTTAATGTTCTTTAATGATCTGGTACAGATCAATGGGGACGTGGATCTGGATCTGATGAAGGTAATTCATCAGTCTGTGCTGAACCAATGTGACGGATTTTATGTGGAGTATCAGCCTGTCGTACATGCACAGACAGGAGAGATTGTCGGAGCGGAAGCACTGGTCCGCTGGAAAAAGGAGCCATATGGTATTGTGCCACCGGGAATGTTTATTGACTGGCTGGAAAGCAATCCATGTATGTATGATCTGGGAAATTTTGTTTTGAAACAGGCATTGACGGATGCTGTGGAGTTTCGAAAATCAAATCCGGATTTTTTTATTAATGTCAATATGTCCGCAAAACAGCTGGAAAGGAAAACGTTCTGTGGTGTTGTCATGGCATTGTTGAAAGAAACCGGTTTTCCGGCGGGGCAGTTGTGTCTGGAACTGACAGAGCGGTGTAGAAGCATGCCGGTCAGCGTTATGGAAGAAAAACTGTTGTACCTCAAACAACATGGAGTGAGACTTGCAATGGATGATTACGGTACGGGAAGTGCTTCTTCAAGTGTCCTGCTGCAGACCCCGATGGATGAGATAAAGATTGACATGAGTTTTATCCGTGGAATTACGGATAATCAGACCAAACAGGCACTGGTGCGCAGCATGGTTGATTTTGCAAATAAAGCGGATTTAAAGAGCTGCCTGGAAGGGGTAGAGGATGAAAAGCTGCAGAATTATCTGCGTTCCTTTGGAGCCACATGGTTTCAGGGGTATTATTATTCCAGACCGGTTCAGGCAGCTGCAATGCAAAAATTGTTAAACATGGAAAATTGATAATTAGTCGGCGATGAGCAGATCAACGCCGGCTTTTTCATAAATTTCTTTTGTATTTTCGGATAATCCGGAGTCGGTGATTACCAGATTCAGATCATCAATAGAGGCATAGCTGGAAATGGATGAGGTGTCAAATTTGGTGTGGTCAATCAATGCAATTGTTTTAGCAGAAGCCTTGATACACATGCGTTTTAAATCTGCTTCGTAGATACTGAAATCGGTAAGTCCGTTTTCAACGGAGAAGCCGCGTGCAGAGACAAATGCAATGTCCGTATGAATTTTCTGCAGCAGATCCACACCGAGGAGACCTTCAATGGAAGAAGAGGCAGAGGTAACGATTCCGCCGGTCAGGATAACGGTGATCCCGGGGATATCCTTCAGAGCCAGTGCAAGGTCAATGCCGTTTGTAATAACGGTAAGTTCTGTAAAGCCGGTCAGTTTCATGCCAAGTGTATAGGCAGTGGAGCTGGCATCTAAAAAGATGCACATGTGATCTTTTACCATGTGGATGGCATTTGCAGCAATTGCCTCTTTTTCTTTTTTATTTTCCAGTGCACGTTCATGAAAGAAATAGGCTTTTCCGGTAAGTTCTTTATTGTCTGCGGAGTTATCGTGGTAGAGTGCGCCTCCATGTGTTTTGGTCAGAAGTTTTTCTTTATCCATCTGGTTTAAATCGGTACGGATGGTTGTGGTGGAAACTCCAAGCATTTCACTGAGTTCATTTGTGGTTGCTTTTCGGTTTTGTTTCAAATATTCCAATATAAGTTTCTGACGTTCTAATTGCAGCATGATGATTTTTTATACTCCTTTATATTTACGAAAACACAGATTTCGAAAGTTTATATATAGGATACTATACATCGGAATTGCATTTTTTGCCAGTGAAAAGTGAAAACAAAAAAATTTGCAAAGAAGTGGATGAAAATCAGCGGCTGTGGTATGATAAGAAAAAAGCATAAGGAGGGGTTTTTATGCTAAAAGAGTGGGAAAAATCCGAAAAACCATCGGAGGAGGAAATTAAGGCACGGCTGGAAGCGGTAAAAGAGAAACTGGCACGGCAGCAGCTTTTGATTAAAGAAAAAAAAGTACCGGTTCTTGTTGTGCTTGAAGGCTGGGGAACGGCCGGAAAAGGTTATGCAATCGGCCAGATCATCCAGAATATTGATCCGCGTTTCTTTAAGGTGGTATCGATGCAGAAAAAGACGGAGGATGACAAGAGAAAACCGTTTTTGTACCGGCATTTTGCCAAAATTCCGGAAGCCGGACAGTTTGTATTTCTGGATACGGCATGGATGGATGAGATTACGGAGGAGCGTCTGCACGGAACCATTTCCGAGGATGTATATGCCAACCGGATTGAAAGTGTCCGCCGGTTTGAACGGCAGCTTACAGACAATGGCTATCTGGTCATGAAATTCTTTCTGCATATTTCAAAAAAGGAACAGTCACGGCGTATTGCACAGCTGGAGCATCAGAAGGACACAACATGGCGTGTCAGCAAAAAAGATCTGTGGCAGAATGAACATTATGAGAAATGTATGGATGTATTTTCCGGATATCTGAAAAATACAAATATGCCATCCGCACCCTGGTATATCATTGATGCAAAGTCCAGAAAATGGACAGAAGTACAGATTCTTGAGACGCTTACCCAGGGGATTGAGATTGCTCTGAGCAATCACCAGATGGCGGTTCCGCTTCTGCAGAATGTATTTCCGTTGAAAAAAATGCCGCTTCTTTGTGAAATTCCGTTGGACAAGTGTATGGAGGAGGATGTCTATAAAAAGGAATTAAAGCAGCTTCAGCAGAGACTTGGAGAACTGCACAATCGTCTGTATCGTAAGAAAGTGCCGGTCATCATTGCCTATGAAGGGTGGGATGCAGCCGGAAAAGGCGGAAATATCAAGCGGATTACGGGAGCACTTGATCCGCGTGGATATGAGGTTCATCCGATTGCAAGTCCCGAGCCGCATGAGAAAGCAAGACATTATCTGTGGCGTTTCTGGACAAGGCTTCCGCGTACCGGGCATATTGCAATCTTTGACCGAACGTGGTATGGGCGTGTGATGGTCGAACGTCTGGAAGGGTTTTGCAGCGAGAATGACTGGATGCGTGCGTACAATGAAATTAATGAGTTTGAGAAGGAACTGCACGACTGGGGAGCCGTGATCATCAAATTCTGGGTGCAGATCGACAAAGATACGCAGCTTGCCCGTTTTACAGATCGGCAGAATACGCCCGAAAAGCAATGGAAGATTACAGAGGAAGACTGGCGCAACCGTGATAAGTGGGATGCGTATGAGGGGGCAGTCAATGAGATGATTCAAAAGACGAGCACTACCTATGCACCGTGGCATATCTTAGAATCCGTAGATAAAAAATATGCACGGATCAAAGCATTAAGGATCGTGATTGCTGAACTGGAAAAAGTGTTAGACTGACTGGAAAAATAAAAAAGGAATACCCCGGCAAACGGAATTTCCGTTGCCGGGGTATTTTTGCGACTTATGATGAAACATCGCAGAATTATGAATTTGTTTTTTTCAGGTTTTTCTGTGCTGTAGAAAGCATCAGCTTGATACGGTTGAGCTGGTTAACTTCCGATGCACCCGGATCATAATCGATTGCAACGATATTTGCGCCCGGATATTCGTGACGAATTTCCTTAATGACACCTTTACCGACGATATGGTTTGGCAGGCAGGCAAATGGCTGCGCACAGACGATGTTGGTTGCTCCCTGTGCAATCAGTTCAAGCATTTCTCCAGTTAAGAACCAGCCTTCGCCGGTCTGGTTACCGCAGGAGACGATATGCTCTGCCTGTTTTGCCAGATCCTGAATATATGCAGTTGGCTCAAAATGTTTACTCTTTGCAAGTTCATCCCTTGCATCCTTGCGCAGCCACTCAAAGAAGCGGATGAGCATATTGTTGATGCGCTTGGATTTTGCGGTAGCTCCAAGATAATCCGCCTTGAAATTCTGATTGTAGCAGCAGTACAGTAAGAAATCGGTCAGATCCGGTACGACTGCCTCCGCACCTTCGGATTCGAGCAGATCCACAATATAGTTGTTGGCAGCCGGAAGGAACTTGACAAGGATCTCTCCAACCACACCGACACGCGGCTTTTTCTCATCCGTCATTGGCAGATTGTCAAAGTCGCGGATGATCTGACGGCACATTTTGCGATATTTACGGTGGGACAGAATCTTGGTGTTGCCAACAAAGTCAATGACACGTTTTTTCCATTTTTCATGCAATGCGTTGGCAGATCCCGGTACCTTTTCGTATGGGCGCACACGGTAGAGACAGCGCATGAAGATGTCTCCGAATTCCAGAGCGTACAGACCATGCTGGATCAGGCTTGGTGTGAGTTTAAATCCCGGATTTTTCTCCAGACCGACCATGTTGATGGAGATGACCGGAATATCCGGGTGGCCGGCTTTGGTCAGTGCACGGCGGATAAATCCAATGTAGTTGGTCGCACGACAGCCACCACCGGTCTGTGAGATCAGGATTGCTGTTTTGCTCAGGTCATATTTGCCGGACATTACTGCACTCATAATCTGTCCGATGACAATCAGGGACGGATAACATGCATCGTTATTTACATACTTTAAACCGACATCGACACATTCTCTGGACGGAACATCTGGGATGACCAGATTGTAGCCTGCGGCACGGAATGCCGGAACGAGAAGTTCAAAATGGATCGGTGACATCTGTGGACAGATGATGGTGTAATCTTTACGCATTTCCTCGGTAAAGATAACGCGCTCGTAATTTGCCGGCTTGATTTCGCGTTTTTCATGTTTTTTCTCTTTGACACGAATTGCAGCCAGAAGCGAACGGATACGGATACGGGCAGCACCGAGGTTGTTGACTTCATCAATCTTTAAGCATGTATAAATTTTTCCGGAATTGGTCAGAATATCGCTGACACAGTCGGTTGTTACGGCATCCAGTCCGCAGCCGAAGGAGTTCAGCTGGATGAGGTCCAGATCATCCCTGGTCTTAACGTAGTTTGCGGCGGAGTACAGCCGGCTGTGGTACATCCACTGATCCATGACAATAAGCGGGCGTTCCAGATTCCCCAGATGGGAAATGGAATCTTCTGTCAGTACACACATACCGTAGGAAGTAATCATTTCCGGAATACCGTGATTGATTTCCGGATCAACATGGTATGGACGACCGGCCAGCACGATACCGCGGCGATGGTGTTCTTCCATATATTTCAATACTTCTTCGCCCTTCTTCTGCATCTCCAGACGGGTCATGGCAAGTTCTTTCCAGCCTTCGGATACGGCATCACGTACTTCGGCTTCCGGAATATGGAATTCTTTCTTAAAACAGTCTACGAGCTGTTTGGAAAGGATTTCTTCGTTTGTAAACGCCATGAACGGGTTTAAGAACCGCATCTGTCCACTCGTAATTTCCTCAACATTGTTTTTAATGTTTTCGGAATAAGAAGTTACGATCGGGCAGTTGTAGTGGTTGTTTGCATCCGGAAACTCGTTGCGCTCGTAAGGAATCGCCGGATAGAAAATAAAATCTACATTCTGGTGGATCAGCCAGGAAATATGACCGTGCGCCAGTTTCGCCGGGTAGCATTCGGATTCGCTTGGAATAGAATCAATGCCGAGTTCGTAGATTTTTCGTGTGGACTGCGGAGAGAGAACCACACGGAAACCGAGCTTCTTAAAGAACGTTGCCCAGAACGGATAGTTTTCATACATGTTCAGTACACGCGGAAGTCCGACGGTCCCGCGGGTTGCTTCGGCTGCTGACAGAGGTTCATAAGCAAAAATACGTTTGTTCTTATATTCGAAGAGGTTTGGAATATTCTCTTTGTTTTTTTCTTTTCCAAGTCCGCGCTCACAGCGGTTTCCGGTAATATACTGACGGTTGTCTGAAAACTTATTGATCGTCAGCAGACAGTGGTTTGTACATCCCTGGCAGCGTGCAAGCTTGGTAGTGTAGGACAGTTTATTGATCTGTTCAATGGACAGCATCGTCGTCTGATAGCCGGCTTCGTGACGTTCGCGGGCAATCAGTGCGGCACCGAAAGCACCCATGATTCCGGCAATGTCCGGACGGGTTGCGTGGACACCGGCAATTTTTTCAAAACTGCGCAAAACGGCGTCATTGTAGAAAGTACCACCCTGAACAACAATATTTTCTCCCAGATCTTTGGCATCGGACAGTTTGATCACCTTAAATAATGCGTTTTTGATTACAGAGTAGGCAAGTCCGGCAGAGATATCGGCAACGGAGGCGCCTTCCTTTTGTGCCTGTTTTACCTTTGAGTTCATAAATACGGTACAGCGGGTACCAAGATCAATCGGATGTTTGGCAAACAGTGCTTCTTTGGCGAAATCCTGCACCGTGAAGTTTAAGGATTTTGCAAAAGTTTCAATGAAAGAACCGCAGCCGGAAGAACATGCTTCGTTTAACTGAACCGAATCTACGGTCTGGTTCTTGATCTTGATGCATTTCATGTCCTGACCGCCGATGTCTAAAATACAGTCAACTTTTGGATCAAAGAAAGCGGCGGCATAGTAATGGGCGACGGTTTCTACCTCGCCGTCATCAAGCATCAATGCAGCTTTCAAAAGAGCTTCCCCGTATCCGGTGGAGCAGGAGTGTACAATGTGCGCACTCTCCGGAAGCAGACGGTAAATTTCCTGAATGGAACGGATGGCAGTTGCAAGCGGGCTTCCGTTATTGTTGTCATAGAATGAATACAGAAGTTTTCCGTCCTCGCTGACAAGTGCGATCTTTGTTGTCGTGGAACCTGCGTCAATACCGAGATAGCAGTTTCCGGAATAGTTTTTCAGGTCACCGGTTTCTACATGATTGTTTCCGTGCCGGCTGGTAAAAGCATCGTAATCTTCCTGGCTGGCAAACAGCGGGTCCAGACGGGCAACTTCAAACTCCAGCTTAATGCCGGTGGAAAGACGCTGCTGCAGAGATCCCAAAGTGGTCTCTACGTCTTCTTTATAATTTAATGCGGAACCGATCGCTGCAAACAGATGCGAATTTTCCGGTGTAATTGCGTGCTCATCATCGAGATTTAACGTGCGGATAAACGCTGCTTTCAGTTCGGATAAAAAATGCAGAGGACCACCGAGAAATGCCACATGTCCGCGGATCGGTTTACCACAGGCAAGTCCACTGATCGTCTGATTGACAACCGCCTGGAAAATAGAGGCAGACAGATCTTCGCGAGTTGCGCCCTCATTGATGAGCGGCTGGATATCTGTCTTGGCAAATACACCACAGCGCGCTGCAATCGGATAGATTGCTTTATAATTTTTGGCATATTCATTTAATCCGGAAGCATCGGTCTGGATCAGGGATGCCATCTGATCAATGAACGAACCTGTACCGCCGGCACAGATACCGTTCATACGCTGTTCGACATTACCGCCTTCAAAATAGATGATCTTGGCATCTTCTCCGCCGAGCTCGATTGCAACATCGGTCTGTGGCGCATAATGAGTGAGAGCAGTGGATACTGCAATAACCTCCTGCGTAAACGGAACCTCCAGATGCTTTGCAAGGGTCAGTCCGCCTGATCCGGTAATAACAGGAGAAACAGAAAGATCCCCCAGTTCGTTGGATGCTTTGGCAATTAAGGACGCCAGTGTCTCCTGAATATTTGCAAAATGACGCTCGTAATCGGAAAACAGGATGTTGTCCTGTGAGTCGAGGATTGCAATTTTGACGGTGGTGGAACCGATATCAATTCCAAGTTTATGTAACTGCTTGTCACTCATAAATGTAACCTCCATGTGTAAGTAACTAAACTTATTATAAATAAGTATGATTTCAAAACAAAACCTAAAACATTATACGACAAGAATTGACAAAAGACAACGACTGAAAACATAAAGATTTTATAAAATGTTGGAAAGAACGTGCCGCTGCGTTGACAAGAGGGATTTGAAAACCGTATAATTGGTTGACAGAAAGGTCAGAAGTGACCGTAACCATACATACACTATTCTATGTAGACAGGAGACAGATTTATGAACTGGATGGATAAACTGGAACGCAAATGGGGACGACATGCGGTCGCCAATCTGAGCAGATATTTTGTACTTGCGCAGGTGATTGGATACGTGGTACAGCTGACGGCACCCGGACTCATGAGTTATATGAATTTTGATATGGGCAGTATTCTGCACGGACAGCTCTGGAGAGTTGTGACATGGATTTTTACACCGACGGCATCGCTGGATGTTTTTGGAATCTTATTTCTGTTCTGTGTGCTTATGTGGGGCAGTTCGCTGGAATCCATGCTTGGAACATTCCGCATGAATGTATTTTTGTGGGGAAGTGTGATTTTGTGTGACATTGTGGGCGCGATCGTATATGTTGTTACGCGGATTCTGCTGGGATATGGTTTTTCTCCGTATCTGTCCACGTATTATATTCTGATGTCCATGCTGCTGGCGCTGGCCATGTGCATGCCAGAGGGAGAGGTACGCCTGTATTTTGTCCTTCCGATCAGGATGAAATGGATGTTAATTTTTGAACTGGTATATCTGGGATATCAGGTGGTTCGTATATTCTCGATCGGAATTGCAAGTTATGGAACCGGAATGGGAATTCTCGTGGGTGTTTTAAACTGCGTACAGATTGTGGTTCCGGTACTCAATATGTTCTGGTTTTTCCATGCAATGAAGACCCGTTTGTCCGGAAAACAAAAGAAACGCCAGAAAGAATTCCGGGCACAGTTCAGTCAGCCTCGTCCGGGGTCCGGCATTGCACGTCACAAATGTGCCATCTGTGGTAGAACCGAGCTGACAAATCCGGAATTACAGTTCCGTTATTGCAGCAAATGCGTGGGAAATCGTGAATACTGTCAGGATCATCTGTTTACCCACCAGCATGTAAAATAAAATTTAGTGAGTGGAAAAGAAAAAATCATGAAGAAAAAGTTTTTAAGTGTTTTGCTTATCGTTGCGGTTCTGATAGGAATGGCAGGTGTCAGCGGAACACAGACAGAATCAGGAGAACAGAAAGCAGACAAAGAACAAAAGCAGCAGGAAAACGAACAGACTGCGGAAACGAAAGTGGAAATTCCACCGGAAAATGAGGAAGAACAAAAGGGATGGATCGGTGTTATCTTAAACGGAGATGAGACAGAAGCCTATACACTGGCACATATTGACGGAATCCGGGCGGCAGCAGAAAATGTCAGTCTTCCGGAGCAGGATATCATCTGGAAAGAGCGTGTCGGTGCGAATGATGGCTGCAAAAGTGCGGTAAAGGATCTTATCAGACAGGGATGTGAGATTATTATTGCAAACAGCGCCATCTATGAAGAAGCAATAAAAAGTGAAGCAGAAAAGAATCCGGAAGTTGATTTTGTAGTTATCAACGATTCAAAGACACAGAGTACGGTAACGGAAGACGGAACAGAACTCACAAATCTTTACAATGTACATATGGATACCTACGAAGCTTCTTATGTGGCAGGAGTCACGGCCGGAATGAAAGTAGCAAAGCTGAAGGAAAAGAAAAAGATTCCCGCAAAGAGTTTTGACGAAAAGAAAAATGTAAAACTGGGATATGTGGCGGCAGAGGCAAACGATGATGCACATGCAGATATTAATGCCTATTACCTGGGAGTAAAGGCCGTCTGTAAAAAGGTTGTTTTACAGGTAGAATACATAGATGCCTGGAATAACAGTGATGCGGAGGCAACCGCAGCCGGAGATCTGATCCGGAGCGGGTGTGTGGTTCTTGCATCCAATACCGATCTGGATGCTGTTATGCAGATGGCTGAAAATGCAAAAGAAAGCGGAAAATGCGTATACGCGGTTGGAAGAAACTCTGATATGCGTCAGATGGCAGGAAAGGCCGCGCTGACTTCGGTTGTCAGTGTGTGGTCGGTTTATTATACAGAGCTGTTTGATGCAAAGCTGAATGGCCGCTATATGGAACAGAACTGGAATGGCGGATATGCACAGGGAGCGGTTACAATTTCTACACTGGGAAAAAGTGCATCATCCGGAACCGGTGACAGAGTGAAAAAAACGGAAGAAAAAATAAAAAACGGGAAGAAACAGATTGCATATTTTTCAACACGTGCGCTGGACGGAATTCTGGAATCCGAAAAAGGACAGGAGCAATAGCGTACACAGGCGCGTTCCGGTTGACAAATATCGGGAATATCCCTATAATTATTCTTATTTGAGGAGTGCTGGAGGAATAGACATATGGAAAATGAAGCGGTTTCCAAGAATTTTATTGAACAGATTATTGAAAAGGACCTGGCAGAGGGACATTGTGAAACGGTAAAAACCCGTTTTCCACCGGAGCCAAACGGATATCTGCATATCGGACATGCAAAGTCCATTCTTTTAAATTCAGGGTTAGCAAAAAAGTACGGAGGAGAATTCAATCTCCGCTTTGATGATACAAATCCGACAAAAGAGAAACTTGAGTTTGTAGAGTCTATTAAGGAAGACGTAAAATGGCTTGGAGCAGATTGGGGAGATCGTCTCTTCTTTGCATCAAATTACTTCGATCAGATGTATGAAGCAGCGATTAAACTGATTAAAAAGGGAAAAGCATATGTATCCGATCTGTCTGCAGACGAAATCCGTGAGTATCGCGGTACTCTGACAGAGCCGGGAAAAGAAGACCCATATGCCAAAAGAAGCGTAGAGGAAAATCTTGCGCTGTTTGAAGAAATGAAGGAAGGAAAATGTGAGGATGGAAGTCGTGTACTTCGTGCACGGATTGATATGACTTCTTCCAATATCAATATGAGAGATCCGATCCTTTATCGTGTGGCACATATGACACATCACAATACCGGGGACAAGTGGTGTATTTATCCGATGTACGATTTTGCACATCCGATTGAGGATGCAATCGAGGGAATAACCCATTCCATCTGTACTCTGGAGTTCGAGGATCACAGACCGTTGTATGACTGGGTTGTGACAGAACTTGGATATAAGACCAGTCCGGAAGGGACTCCGAAGCAGATCGAGTTTGCAAAACTGTATCTGACAAATGTTGTAACCGGAAAACGTTATATCAAGCGTCTGGTTGAGGAGAAGATTGTAGATGGATGGGATGATCCACGTCTGGTTTCCATTGCAGCGCTGCGCCGCAGAGGATATACACCGGAATCCATTCAGAAATTTATCGAACTTGGAGGTATTTCCAAGGCAAACAGTTCTACGGATTATGCAATGCTTGAGTACTGCATCCGTGAGGATCTGAAGATGAAACGTCCACGTATGATGGCAGTTTTAGATCCGGTAAAGGTTGTCATTGACAATTATCCGCAGGGCCAGACGGAGGAACTTCCGGTGGACAATAATCTGGAAAATCCGGAACTCGGAAAGAGAACCGTTCCGTTTACCAGGGAAATTTATATTGAACGGGATGATTTTATGGAAGAACCGCCGAAGAAATATTTCCGTATGTTCCCGGGAAATGAAGTACGTCTCATGAATGCATATTTCGTGAAATGTGTCGGATTTGAAAAGGATGAGAGCGGGAAAGTTACGGTTATCCACTGCACATATGACCCGGCATCAAAAGGCGGAAACAGCCCGGATGGAAGAAAAGTAAAGGGAACCATTCACTGGGTATCGGCAGAACACGGAAAGAAAGTAACGGTTCGCTTATATGAGAACCTCATTAATGAAGAACTTGGCGTATATAATGAAGACGGAAGTCTGAATCTGAATCCGAATTCCCTGACTGTCCTGACAGAGAGCATTGTAGAGCCGGCATTGTTAGAGGCAAAACCATATGAGAGTTTTCAGTTTGTAAGAGAAGGATTTTTCTGCGCAGATTATAAGGATTCAAAGCCGGGAGCGCCTGTATTTAACAGAATTGTTTCTTTGAAGAGTTCTTTTAAGCTGCCGAAAAAATAAAGAATAGACAAAAAGAGGCGTAGAATGAATTTATTATCGGGATTGGAAAAATTTGGTCTGGATCAGATGGATACAGACCACCTCTTTGAAGAGGAAAAAAGTGATACACCTGCACGGAAAGCACCGGAACCGGTGCCAAAAAAAGAACCGGTTCACAGCGAAACTGAGTTCTTACTGGATAAATCCATCCGTTGTCCGGTATGTGATAATGTTTTCCGTACAAGAATGGTAAAAACTGGACGGGTAAAGCGCATGGAACCGGATTTTGATCTACGTCCGCGTTTTCAGTACATTGATACAAATAAATATGATGTATCGTCCTGCCCACAGTGCGGATATACGGCGATGAACCGCTATTTTACCCATTTGTCTACCGGTCAGGTCAAGATGATTGAAGAAGGGGTATGTCATAAGTTCAAAGGGCAGAAGCAGCCCAAAGAAGAACCGATGGAGCCGTATTCTTACGAAAAAGCCATTGAGCGGTATAAACTGGCTTTATATAATACACTGGTGAAAAAGGGAAAGAACAGTGAAAAGGCATATGAGTGCCTAAAGATATCCTGGCTGTACCGCGGCTGGATTGAGGAGCTTTCCAAGGCAAAAAAGAAAGATGAAAAAACACTTGCCGAATGCCGGAAAGAAGAAGCCACGTATTATGAACAGGCATATGAGGGATTTTTAAAAGCGATTGCATCCGAAAATTTCCCAATGTGCGGAATGGAAGAAAGTACCGTAAACCTGTTGATGGCGAATATAGCTTATAAACTTGGAAAGGTGGACATTGCATCCAGATTCATTTCCATGATTCTGACTTCACAGGCAGCTTCCCGAGTGGCAAAAGACCGAGCGATGCTTTTAAAAGAAGAGATTATTGCAAAACTGCACGGCAAAGGATAATCTATGGCTGGAAAATTTTATGCGGTAAAAAAGGGAAAAGTTCCGGGAATTTATACCTCATGGGATGCATGTAAAAGTATGGTGCATGGATTTCCGGGAGCTGTCTATAAAGGGTTTGCGACACGCGCAGAAGCGGAACAGTTTCTGGAAGAAAAAAAAGAGGAACAAAAGGAACCGGAAAATTATGCGTTTGTCGACGGTTCGTTTAACAGTGCTACTTCCGTCTATGGATATGGCGGATTTCTCGTGACAAAGGGAGAACGTCACGTGATCAGCGGAAGCGGCAATGATCCCCAGATGGCATCGATGCGCAATGTGGCAGGAGAGGTGTTAGGCAGCATGGCTGCAGTAAAAGAAGCTGTTGCCATGGGACTTACCGACTTAACCATTTATTATGACTATATGGGAATAGAGATGTGGGCAACCGGAGCCTGGAAGCGGAACAAACAGGGAACGATTGCCTATTATGATTTTATACAGTCCGTGAATGATAAAATTTCCCTTCATTTTGTGAAAGTGAAAGGACATTCCGGGGTAGAAGGAAATGAAGAGGCGGACCGGTTGGCAAGACTTGCTGCCGGGGTAGATTAGACAGACAGGGGTGACAAAGTGAGCGTATTTAATGTAGAACTGAAAAAAGTGGTGGATGACAGTTACGATATTGAGATGGGGTATCGTCTGGAGGATCAGCTGGTAGAGGATTTAGAGACCGGTCTTCTGGGAAAAATCAGGAAGTTTGCCGTGATCACGGATTCCAATGTACTGGATCTGTATGCAAAACCAATCAGTGAAAAGCTGAGCAAGGCTGGATTTAAAGTGGAACTGTTCGTATTTCCCGCAGGAGAAAAAAGTAAGACCAGACAGACGAAGGCGAAGATTGAAGATGCCATGCTGGAAAAAGGGTTCCGCAGAGATTGTGCTGTGATTGCAATCGGCGGAGGTGTTGTTACGGATCTGGCAGGATTTCTGGCAGGAACATATGGCAGAGGCGTACCGTTTATCAATTATGCGACCACACTTCTGGCTGCTGCAGATGCATCCGTGGGCGGAAAGACTGCCGTTGATACACCGCTTGCAACGAATCTGATTGGACTTTTCAATCAGCCGCGCAAGGTCTACATTGATATTGCCGCATGGAAAACCCTTCCGAAACGTCAGATGGCAAGCGGCATGGCAGAGACCATCAAGCATGCATGTCTGGCGAGCCGTGAAATGTTTGAGTTTATCGAGGAAAACTTGGATGATATTATGAGTTTCCAGAAGTTTGCCTGCGAATATATCGCAGAGAACAACTGTAAGATCAAGTATGATGTTGTTATGAAAGACGAGAGAGAAAGCGGACTGCGCGAAGTCCTGAATTTAGGACACACGGTGGGGCGCGCCATTGAAACTGTCAGTGACTACCGGCTTCTGCACGGCGAGGCACTTTCCATCGGAATGGCGGCTATGGTACTGCTTTCGGCACGCCTTGGCTATATGTCAGAGGAAGAGGCAGAGCGTGTGACTAAGCTGTATGCGCGTGTGGGACTTCCGACAAGAATTCCGGATTATATTGATCGTGAGGCTCTGGTTAAGAAGCTTTATACCGACAAAAAGGTGCGTGACGGAAAGTTACGCTTTGTGATCGAAAAAGGCATTGGCGATGTAGTGGAGTTTGCACCGAATGTGTATGCCAAGCCGATCGAGGAGAGTCTGGCAAGAGAGATTATTATGGAACTGTAAAGGTTATACGAGGACGATGGGCTGTCGGTATTCGTTTGGTAATTCGGTCTGTATCTGCATGGAAGATGTAGTGCGGTACAGATCAGCACAGGCTACATCGTGTAAAAAACGTTTGTATGCAATTCCATGAAGGATAGAAGAAGCATCTGCAACTTTGGTAATCAAAGGAACGGATGCTTCTTTTTTGATGGCAGAAAGAAGCACAGAGGAATCCCTGCGGAAACCAAGCACACGCAGATATGGAATGCCATCCGGCTGCCAGAGCGCAGCATAATCGTCCTGCCGGATGTTGAGCAGGATGTGGAGCAGTGCACGGCAGATGCGTGTGTATGTTGTATTTTTGCTTTTTAAGAGATCGGCAAACTGCGAAAAGCTTAAAAAATGTTCAAGCTGCTGTGTGATCCGGTGGGACAGATCCTTGCCACAGTCTGCAAAGCCAGCATAGCCTCCGTCGTACAGTGCCCATAACCGGGTGTAGAGAGCCTGAGAAAAAGCATCCGTGTCCAGAAGAAGGTTCTGCTGTGCCAAAGTGGCAAGGAGGGAGGCGGAAGTATCGGGAAGCATCTGCGAAAGTTCGAAATCAAAGCTGCCTGTACTTATGAACATGGAATGGTTGTGGTTACCATCATTTTCAGATGGCACAAGCAGTGCGTTTCTTATGGCAGTTGCAGAGGCGTAGGTTACGCCTGTTTTTGTGCTGTGATAGCCTTCCCCGATACGTTGGACCGGCATACTGGAAAAAGTTCTGTCATGTACGCTGTTTATGGAATTCCAGCGGGCGATTGCTTTTTCGTATTCTAAGGCCAGAATATTGTTCGGAGATGCCAGAAAAGAAGAAACCGCATCAGAAGAAAAGGAAGGCAGCAGGGAACACAGTGCGTGGCTTCGTGCGACAGGAAACGGATTTCCCTGCTTCATGTTATAAGAAACCAGCATCTGATAGTCCGAAGCATTTTTGGAAAGAACTTCGACAATTGCCTGCATAAGTTCTTTTTCCGGAGTTTCACAGCCATAGCAGAGCGTGTCAACGACGCCTGTTTTTCCGAGAAGCTGTACGCCTCCGGCAGCAAAATATTCCGCGGAAGCGGTCGCCCATACAGCCGGAAGTTCGAGTACCAGATCGGCACCGCCGAGAAGTGCCATGCGGGTGCGCGTGTATTTGTCGGCAATGGCAGGAACACCGCGCTGCATAAAATCTCCGCTCATGGCAACGATCACAAAATCTGCTCCTGTAAGGTGGCGTACGGTTTCAATCTGATATTGGTGTCCGTTGTGAAACGGATTGTATTCGGCGATAATTCCTGCTGTTTTCACGTTTGCCTCCTGTTCGGTCGTTTCTTCTGTCTGTTTTTCTGTTAAAATATTAACACAGCTTTTCGAGGATTTCCACTTGTATAAGAAGGAAAATGTGTTTATAATGGAAAAAGATTGTGGATTTCCACAAAATGAATAAGGACAAGGGAGAATTCAAATGAACGTATTAGTAATCAACTGCGGAAGCTCTTCCCTGAAGTACCAGCTGATCAACTCTGATTCAGAAGAGGTACTTGCCAAGGGCTTATGCGAAAGAATCGGAATTGACGGAAGACTGGTTTACCAGAAAGAGGGAATGGATAAGGAGATCACGGAAGCTCCTATGCCAACCCACAAAGAGGCCATTCAGATGGTTCTTGATGCACTGCATAATCCAAAGAGTGGAGCAGTAAAGGATCTGAGCGAAATCGACGCAGTTGGACATCGTGTGGTACATGGCGGAGAAAAGTTTGCACAGTCTGTTGTTTTAAACGAGGAAGTGCTGGCAAAAGTAGAAGAGTGTAATGAACTTGCACCGTTACATAACCCGGCAAACCTGATCGGTATCCGTGCGTGTCAGGATCTTATGCCAAATGTACCGATGGTTGGTGTATTTGATACAGCGTTCCATCAGACAATGCCAAGAAAGGCATTCCTGTACGGACTTCCATATGAATATTATGAGAAATATAAAGTAAGAAGATACGGATTCCACGGAACCAGCCACAGTTTTGTATCCAAAGCATGTGCAGAGTATCTGAAACTGGATCTGAAAAACAGCAAGATTATTGTAGCGCATCTTGGAAACGGAGCATCTGTCAGTGCTGTATTAAATGGAGAATGTGTGGATACTTCCATGGGTCTGACTCCACTGGAGGGACTGGTTATGGGAACCCGTTCCGGAGATATTGATCCGGCAATCATGGAATTTATCGCAAAGAAAGAGAACCTCGACATCGATGGTGTCATGAATGTGTTAAATAAAAAATCCGGTGTTGAAGGATTATCCGGTGTATCCAGTGATTTCCGTGATCTGGAAGCTGCTTATAATGAAGGAAATCCACGCGCCATTGATGCCTGTGAGGTATTTGCTTACCGTGTGGCAAAATACATCGGTGCATATGTTGCAGCAATGAATGGTGTGGATGCGATCGCATTTACTGCAGGTATCGGAGAGAATACTTCTTTCATTCGTGAAAAGATCGTTTCTTATCTGGGATATCTGGGAATCAAGCTTGATAAGAAGACAAACGATGTGCGTGGCGTGGAGGAAATTATTTCCACACCGGATTCAAAAGTTACCGTATGTGTCATTCCGACCAACGAGGAGCTTGCAATCTGTCGTGAGACCGTAGCACTGGTAAAATAAATGTTGATAAATTTGTTGATAATTTGTAAAAATTAGTTGACAAAGCAGGACACCCTATGTATAATTGTTTAGGTGTGAATAGGAGAATACTGTGAAAATTGATCTTTCAATCATTACAAAATCCATAAACAAGGAATTGACACAGGAGGCGGACATCTCGCTCACTTCCTTTCGTTCCCGCTTGGGAGATTTTCCTATTGTTCGCAAAGCGCCGGTGACATTGCAGATCCGTAATGAGGAGAATGCAGCGGTATTCGTTAAGGGTACGGTTGATATTGATGTGATGATTCCGTGTGCGCGGTGTCTTGAAGAAGTTCGGACGCCGATCCGTTTTGACATAGATAAGAAACTCACTGTTCGGGAAGAGGGACTTGTCGATGAAGAGATGGAGGAACCGGATTACCTGATTGGGTTTGAACTGGATGTAGATAAACTTGTCTACGCCGAGATTTTGGTGAACTGGCCAATGAGAGTTCTGTGCAAGGACGATTGCAAAGGAATTTGTAAAGTCTGCGGGATGAACTTGAATAAGGGAGCCTGCAGTTGCCAGAGAACAGAACTTGATCCAAGAATGGCAGCAATCCAAGATATATTTAACAGGTTTAAGGAGGTGTAAACAAATGTCAATTTGTCCAAAGAATAAATCTTCTAAGGGAAGAAGAGATAAGAGAAGAGCAAACTGGAAAATGTCTGCTCCGACCTTAGTAAAGTGCAGCAAGTGCGGCGAATTAATGATGCCACACCGTGTATGCAAGAACTGCGGATCTTATAACAAAAAAGAGATTATCGCGCAGGACTAATAAGGATAGGTCTTTAAAAATCAAGAGTTGGCGGTTTTGCTGACTCTTGATTTTTTTGTGTCTGAAAGAGCCAATTTATCGTTGATTTATGGAATGATATATAGTATATTTTCTAGTAGATGCATAAGGAGGAACAGACCATGCAGACAATCACGAAAGTAGCTCTTGATGCAATGGGCGGTGATAATGCACCGGCAGAAATTGTTAAGGGAGCAGTTGATGCGGTCTCTTCCCGTGAAGATATCAAAGTTTTTCTGGTTGGACAGGAGGACGTGGTAAGGGAAGAATTGCAAAAGTACCCATATCCGCAGGAGCGTATTGAGGTTGTGGATGCGCCTGAAGTAATTGAGATGGCAGAGCCACCCGTTCAGGCAATTCGAAAGAAAAAACAGTCATCCCTCGTTGTAGGTATGAATATGGTAAAACAAAGAGAAGCGGATGCATTTGTTTCCGCAGGAAGTTCCGGCGCGGTTCTGGTTGGCGGACAGACGATTGTCGGACGTATCCGTGGAATCAAGCGCCCGCCGCTGGCACCGATCATTCCGACAGAGACCGGAATTTCGCTGTTGATTGACTGTGGTGCAAATGTGGATGCACGACCGGAACATTTATTACAGTTTGCAAAGATGGGTTCCATTTATATGGAAAACGTTGTGGGGATCAAGAATCCGAGAGTGGCGATTGTAAATATCGGTGCGGAAGAGGAGAAGGGAAATGCCCTGGTAAAAGAAACATTTCCGCTGTTGAAAGAATGTGAGGATATCAATTTTGTCGGAAGTATCGAGGCAAGAGAGATTCCGCATGGTGGTGCAGATGTCATTGTGTGTGAGGCATTTGTCGGAAATGTCATTTTAAAATTATACGAAGGTCTCAGTTCAACACTGGTCGGTGTGATCAAAGCGGGACTGATGAGCAATTTAAAGAGTAAGATTGGTGCGGCACTGGCATTGCCGTCACTGAAGAAGACACTCAAAGCATTTGATGCGAGCCAGTATGGCGGAGCACCGCTTCTGGGATTGAATGGTCTTGTGGTAAAGACCCATGGAAGTTCCAAGGCAAAGGAAATTACCAATTCCATTTACCAGTGTGTGACATTCCGTGAAGAGAATATTAACGAAATTATCAAAGAAAGAATTGCAGATTCCAAAAATAATGAAGAAGAATAAGAAAGGAAATGAAGTATTATGGAATTCGAAAAATTAAAGAAGATTATTGTGGACGTATTAAACGTGGACGAAAATGAGATTACGATGGATACCACATTCATTGATGATCTGGGAGCGGATTCCCTGGATGTATTCCAGATCATTATGGGACTTGAGGAAGAATTTGATATCGAGATTCCAAACGAGCAGGCAGAAAAGATTGTTACAGTAGGGGATGCGGTAGAACAGATCAAAGCTGCAATGAATGAAAACTAAACACAGATATGAAAGGAGTCCGGTGGCGGACTCCTTTATTTCAGAAAGGGGAAAGAAGTGACAGATATTAAAAAATTTCAGGAAGTGATCGGATATCACTTTCATGATGAGAAACTGCTTCGTCAGGCACTGACGCATAGCTCATTTGCCAATGAGAAGCACTTAAAGAAACATTCGGACAATGAGAGACTGGAGTTTTTGGGCGATGCCGTGCTTGAGATTATTTCCAGTGAATTTTTGTACAAAGAATACCCGGATAAGCCGGAAGGAGAACTGACAAAACTTCGTGCAAGCATTGTCTGTGAACCGACACTGGCACTCTGTACCAAGGATATTGCTTTAGGAGAGTATCTTTTACTCGGAAAAGGAGAGGACCAGACTGGAGGAAGAGGCCGCAAATCTATTTTGTCTGATGCGCTTGAAGCTGTGATCGGGGCAATTTATTTGGATGGTGGTTTTGCTAATGCAAAAGAGTTTATTCAGAAATATATTTTGACAGATATTGAACACAAACAGCTCTTTTATGATAGCAAGACTATCCTGCAGGAGGTTGTGCAGGGAGAACATGAGCAGCTTACTTATGTACTGACCGATGAGTCCGGTCCGGATCATAATAAGAGTTTTACGGTCCGTGCATGTATTGGAGAGCGTGTCATTGGCAGCGGAACCGGACATACCAAAAAAGCGGCGGAACAGGAGGCTGCATATCAGGCACTTCTGATGCTTAAAAACCAGCAAAGGGGATAGTACATGTATTTAAAAAGTATTGAGGTGCAGGGATTTAAATCATTTGCAAACAAAATTGTATTTGAATTCCACCAGGGAATCACGGGCATTGTAGGACCGAACGGGAGTGGAAAAAGTAACGTTGCGGATGCGGTGCGCTGGGTACTTGGAGAGCAGTCGGTCAAGCAGCTGCGTGGGTCCTCCATGCAGGATGTTATTTTTGCGGGTACGGAGAACCGGAAACCGCTCAGCTATGCGTATGTAGCGATTACACTGGATAATTCCGACCATAAACTGGCAATCGACTATGAGGAAGTCACCGTTGCCAGACGTCTGTATCGTTCCGGAGAGAGTGAATATCTGATCAATGGCAGTCCGTGCCGACTGAAAGAAGTTTCAGAATTGTTTTATGATACCGGTATCGGAAAAGAAGGATATTCGATCATTGGACAGGGACAGATTGACCGGATCTTAAGCGGCAAACCGGAAGAACGGCGCGAACTTTTTGATGAGGCGGCAGGAATAGTAAAATTCAAAAAACGAAAAGCGACTGCACAAAAAAAGTTAGAGAATGAGAGAGACAATCTGGTCCGTGTAAACGATATTTTGTCGGAACTGGAACGCCAGGTGGAACCGTTACAGCTGCAGTCGGAAAAGGCAAAAACCTATTTAAAAAAGAAGAATGAGCTGAAAGATTATGATGTCAACATGTTTCTCATGGAAACAGAGAGAATCGCATCCGAGCAGCGTGAAGTAGAGGAAAAATTCAAAATTGCAGATGAACAGCTGAAAGAAAGCGCGGATGCAAGGGAAAAGATCCGCCAGGAATATGACCGTTTGGGCGAAAGCATCACGGAAATGGACGAAAAGATCAATGCAATCCGGGAAAATATCAGCAATACGTCTGTGATGAAGGAAAAACTCGAAAGCCAGATCCAGATACTGGCAGAGCAGATCCATACGGCAGAGATGACAGATGAACATCTGCAGAGCCGTCTGGATGCCATTGCGCGGGAACAGAAGGAAAAGGAGGAGGCAAAAGCTTCCTACGAGAAAGAAAAACATTCCGGTGATGAACAGCTTGCACAGGTACGGAAACGACAGGAAGAAGCAGCACAGACACTGGCAGAGATACAGAAACAGATTGCATCCTGTAATGAGGGAATGGAACAGGGGCAGAAAGAATTGTTTGCGCTGTTAAACCGCAGAGCAGATATTCAGGCCAAACAGCAGCGTTCCGATACCATGGTGGAGCAGATCAATATACGAAAAGCAGAGCTTGGAAAGCGTCTGCTGGACAGAAAAACGCAGGAAACGGATCTGGATTCGGTTCTTGCAGACTGTAAAAAAGATCTCGAAGAGGTCAGTGCGCATATCCGAAAACTTTCGGAGCAGGAAAAAGAATTAAGTGCAAAGGAAAAAGAATGGAGAACTAAGGCAAAGGAAAATGACCGTGCACTGGAAGAAAAGAAAAACGAATTTCACAGGCAGCAGTCTCGTCTGGAGTCGCTTAAAAATATTGCGGAGCGCTATGACGGATACGGAAACAGTATCCGCAAAGTGATGGAACAGAAAGAACATAATCCGGGATTACTCGGGGTTGTGTCAGATCTGATTCAGGTGGATAAGAAATATGAGATTGCGATTGAGACCGCTCTGGGTGGAAACATTCAGAATATTGTGACGGAAGATGAAGCAACGGCAAAGAAAATGATTGCATTTCTGAAGCAGAACCGTTTCGGACGTGCAACATTTCTTCCGCTGACCAGTGTAAGCGCAAGAAAAAATCCGAAGAATGAAGCGGTACTGAAGGAGCCCGGAGTCATTGGAATTGCCAGTCAGCTGGTAAAGTGTGAGCAAAAGTATGAGGAAGTGGCGGCGTATCTGCTGGGGCGTGTGCTTGTGGCAGATTCGATTGATCATGCGATTGCACTTGCAAAGAAGAATCATTACAGTTTACATATTGTAACTCTCGAGGGAGAATATTTAAGCCCCGGTGGTTCCATGACGGGTGGAGCATTTAAAAATTCATCCAATCTGCTGGCAAGACGCCGCGAAGTGGAGGAACTGGAAACGAAAACGAATCGTCTGCTTCAGGAGATTGCGCAGATAAAAAACCGCAGGGAGGATCTTCTTACGGCCATTGAGCTGAATGAGGAAGACCTCGAACAGGTGAAAGAAACCCTGCAGAAAGAATTTATTCGTCAGAATACTGCAAAGATCAATGTGGATCGTGCAATGCAGCAGAAAAATGAGAGTGAAGAAGTATTTTCAAGTCTCATGAAGGAACGGCAGCAGATGGATCGGCAGGTGGAAGAAATCCGTGCAGATCAGACAGGCATTAAGGAGGAACTGGAACATTCCAGACAACAGGAAATGGAAATCCAGCATGCGAATGAAGCGTTTCAGAAGATGCTTGAAGAACAGAAAGAACTGGAAAATGAAGCGGAATCGGAACTTTCCGGAATTCAGCTTGAGGAAGCGAATATCCGGCAGAAAGTAGAATTTGCCCAGACAAACGTGGAACGTATCAATGGAGATCTGGAAAAATTCGAGACGGAAAAGACCGGGCTTCTGGAGAATGCGAAAAATTCCAAAGAAGATGTGGAAAAGAAACAGCACGACATTGCAGAAATCCAAAAGACGATCCTTGCTTCTTCGGATTCCCATGGGCAACTGGAACAGAAACTTCGTGAAAGCGTAGAACAAAAAGAACAGATGTCTGCGGAATACCGGGGATTTTTCCGGAAACAGGAGGAAATTTCCGAGCGGTGTAACGGATTGGATAAAGAAGTGTTCCGTCTGAACAACCAGCGGGAAAAGCTGAATGAATCTGCAGAACAACAGACAAATTATCTGTGGGAAGAATATGAACTGACACCGCATGCGGCAGCAGAATTAAGAAACAGTGAATACGAAGATCCGCTTGCTTTAAAGAAACTGATCGCAGCAGTAAAGGATGAGATCCGGAAGCTGGGAACAGTCAACGTCAATGCCATTGAAGAGTACAAAGAAGTTTCGGAACGTTATACGTTCCTGAAAGGGCAGCATGATGATCTGGTTGAGGCAGAGCAGACACTGCTCGGCATCATAGAAGATCTCGACAGCGGCATGAGAAAACAGTTTATGGAAAAGTTTGCGGAAATCCAGAAAGAATTCAATGCATCATTCAAGCACCTGTTCGGCGGCGGACATGGAGCTTTGGAACTGGTGGAGGATGAGGATATTCTCGAATGTGGCATCCGCATCATTGCGCAGCCGCCGGGAAAGAAGCTGCAGAATATGATGCAGATGTCCGGTGGTGAGAAAGCACTGACGGCGATTGCACTGTTGTTTGCGATTCAGGCGCTGAAACCTTCGCCGTTTTGTCTTCTGGATGAGATCGAAGCAGCGCTTGATGATTCCAACGTCTCAAGGTTTGCAAGTTACTTAAATAAGCTGACAAAAAACACACAGTTTATTGTAATTACGCACAGACGTGGTACAATGACAGCAGCGGACCGGTTGTATGGAATTACCATGCAGGAAAAAGGTGTATCGACACTTGTGTCGGTAGATCTGATTGAACATGATTTGAACTGATTGATTATGTAAAAAGAAAGAAGCGATAAGAAAGGAAACTGATATGGGAGAAAAGAAAGGTTTTTTCAGCCGGCTTGTCGAAGGATTGACCAAGACAAGAGATAATATTGTATCCGGAATTGATTCGGTATTTCACGGTTTTTCTAAAATTGATGATGAGTTTTACGAGGAACTGGAAGAAATTCTGATTATGGGTGATCTGGGCGTTAAGGCTACCGAGTCGATTCTGGATGATCTGCGTGAAAAAGTAAAGGCAAACCATGTGAAAGAGCCTGCAGAATGCAAACAGCTTCTGATCGACAGCATCAAACAGCAGATGCAGGTCGGTGAGACGGCATACCGCTTTGAAGAAGAGACATCCGTTGTCCTTGTGATCGGAGTCAATGGTGTGGGAAAGACCACAACCGTCGGAAAACTTGCAGGTAAACTGAAAGAGCAGGGAAAAAAGGTTGTGATTGCCGGTGCGGATACTTTCCGTGCAGCAGCAGGAGATCAGCTCAAAGAGTGGGCGGACCGTTCGGGAGTTGACATGATTGGCGGAACGGAAGGCGCAGATCCGGGATCTGTGGTTTATGATGCAACGGCTGCAGCAAAGGCCAGAAATGCAGATGTGCTTCTGGTCGATACGGCAGGACGTCTGCACAACAAGAAAAATCTGATGAATGAGCTTGGAAAAATTAACAAGATTCTCGAAAAAGAGTATCCACAGGCGTATCGGGAGACGCTGGTTGTGCTGGATGCGACAACCGGACAGAATGCGCTGGTTCAGGCAAAGGAATTTTCCGATGTGGCAAAGATTTCCGGAATTGTGCTGACAAAGATGGATGGAACAGCCAAGGGAGGAATTGCTGTGGCAATTCAGGCGGAACTTGGAGTGCCGGTCAAATATATCGGCGTGGGAGAGACCATTGATGACCTCCAGAAATTTGACCCGGATGAATTTGTGAATGCATTGTTTGACGTAAAAAATAAGGAGGACAACGATGAAGATGCTGACGCTAGATAAATTTGAAGAAGCAAGTGAAAAAGTAAAAGAGGTTACTCTGGAGACAAAACTTGTATACAGTGATTACTTAAGTGACCAGACAGGCAATAAAGTATATTTAAAGCCGGAGAATATGCAGTTTACCGGTGCATACAAAGTAAGAGGTGCTTATTATAAAATCAGCACGCTCTCAGAGGAAGAACGTCAGAGAGGACTGATTACAGCATCTGCTGGAAACCATGCGCAGGGAGTGGCATATGCCGCAAAGTGCTACGGCTGTAAGGCGGTAATTGTAATGCCAACCACCACGCCTCTGATCAAGGTGAATCGTACCAAGAGTTACGGTGCGGAAGTTGTGTTGTACGGAGATGTATATGATGAGGCATGTGCACATGCACTGGAGCTGGCAGAAAAAAATGGATATACCTTTATTCATCCGTTCGATGATCTGGCAGTGGCAACCGGTCAGGGAACCATTGCAATGGAGATCTTTAAGGAACTTCCGCTGGTAGAGTATATTCTTGTTCCGATTGGGGGAGGCGGACTGGCAACAGGCGTATCCACACTTGCAAAGCTGCTCAATCCAAAGATTAAGGTGATCGGTGTGGAGCCGGCTGGTGCAAATTGTATGCAGGCTTCATTTGCAGCCGGAAAAGTGACAACGCTTCCGACAGTAAATACAATCGCCGACGGTACTGCCGTAAAGACACCGGGAAGCAAAATTTTCCCATATATCCAGAAAAATCTGGATGACATTATCACGGTAACGGATGATGAACTGATCGTAAGCTTTCTGGATATGGTGGAAAACCACAAGATGATTGTAGAAAATTCCGGACTGCTTACAGTAGCTGCATTAAAGCATTTAAATGTCAAGGACAAGCGTGTGGTATCCATCTTAAGCGGTGGAAACATGGATGTGATCACGATGTCCTCTGTGGTACAGCAGGGACTGATTTTCCGTGACCGTATCTTTACCGTTTCGGTATTGCTTCCGGATAAGCCGGGAGAATTGGCGAAAGTTTCCGAGACACTGGCAAAAGAGCAGGGAAATGTCATCAAACTCGAACACAATCAGTTTGTTTCCACGAACCGGAATGCCGCAGTTGAACTTCGGATTACATTGGAGTGTTTTGGTACCGATCACAAGAAGCAGATTATCAAGGCGCTGGAAAAGGCCGGATATAAGCCAAAGATCGTAAGAACCATGATTTAAAAATAAATTACAAGGTGTCAAGAAAAAATACTTGACACCTTGTTTTCTTTATGGTAAAGTATCCAAGGTGATTGATGTGGAAGAAAAGTTACAACAGGCTTATTTATATGATTTTTATGGCGAGTTACTGAATGAACATCAGCGCCGGATCTATGAGGACTTCGTGTTCAATGATCTTTCTCTCGGTGAGATTGCCGGGGAGGAGGGGATTACCAGACAGGGCGTGGCAGATATGATCAAACGCTGTGGAAAGAAGCTTTCGGATTATGAAAAGAAACTTCATCTGGTAGAGAAGTTCTTATCTGTGAAGCAGGATGTGGAGGAAATTCACAGACTGGCAGAACAGTTTCATCAAACAAAAGATGAACAGATCGTAGAACAGATCGCAACGATTTCAAATCAGATTTTGGAGGAGCTGTAGTATGGCATTTGACAGTCTTTCTGAAAAATTGCAGAATGTATTTAAGAATCTTCGCAGCAAGGGCAGACTGACAGAGGACGATGTCAAGACAGCACTGAAAGAAGTCAAGATGGCACTGCTTGAGGCAGATGTAAATTTCCGTGTGGTCAAGAAGTTTGTAAAAGATGTGCAGGAACGGGCAATCGGACAGGATGTGATGAGCGGTCTCAATCCGGGACAGATGGTCATCAAGATCGTAAACGAAGAGATGGTTAAGCTCATGGGCTCCGAGACAACCGAGATTGCGTTCCGGCCGGGAAAAGAACTGACCGTCATTATGATGGTAGGTCTGCAGGGTGCCGGTAAAACAACTACCACGGCAAAGATCGCAGGCAAATTAAAGACCAAAGGGAAAAAGACACTGCTGGCAGCCTGTGATGTGTATCGTCCGGCTGCAATCGAACAGTTGCAGATCAATGGAGAAAAGCAGGGCGTGGAAGTATTTTCCATGGGAAATAAAAACAAACCTGCGGATATCGCCAAAGCAGCCGTGGAACATGCAAAGAAAGAAGACTGCAATGTTCTGATCATTGATACGGCAGGTCGTCTGCATGTCGATGAAGAGATGATGGATGAGCTTGTGGAGATCAAAGAAGCGGTGGATGTATTCCAGACCATTCTCGTTGTTGATGCAATGACCGGTCAGGATGCGGTAAATGTTGCTTCGACATTTAATGACAAGATAGGAATCGATGGTGTTGTTCTGACAAAGCTCGATGGAGATACCCGGGGCGGTGCAGCTCTTTCCATCCGCGCAGTGACAGGAAAACCGATTCTGTACGCAGGTATGGGTGAGAAACTTTCGGATCTGGAACAGTTTTATCCGGATCGTATGGCATCCCGAATCCTTGGTATGGGTGATGTGCTTACCATGATTGAGAAAGCACAGGAGAATCTCGACGAGGAAAAAGCCAAAGAACTTGAGCAGAAGATGCGCAAGAATGAATTTGACTTTGAAATGTATTTAGAGTCCATGAGTCAGATGAAAAAGATGGGCGGTTTGTCCAGTCTGATGGGCATGATGCCGGGACTTGGACTCGGCGGTGGAAAGATGCCGGAGATTGATACGGACGAAGCGGAGAAAAACATGCGGAGAATAGAGGCAATTATTCATTCCATGACACCGCAGGAACGTAAAAATCCGAATCTGCTCAATCCAAGCAGAAAGAACCGCATTGCAAGAGGTGCGGGTGTACAGGTGGCAGAAGTCAATCGTCTGGTCAAGCAGTTTGAGCAGACAAAGAAAATGATGAAACAGATGCCCGGCATGATGGGCGGCAAACGTGGTAAAAGAGGAATGTTCAAAGGACTTCCCTTTTAAATAAAAAACAAAACCTATGAGGAGGTGAAATCATGGCAGTAAAGATCAGATTAAGAAGAATGGGACAGAAGAAGGCTCCTTTCTATAGAATCGTAGTTGCAGATTCCCGCTCACCAAGAGACGGAAGATGCATCGAAGAGATCGGAACATATGATCCAACAAAGGATCCTAGCGAGTATCACGTAGATGCTGAGCTGGCTAAGAAGTGGTTATCTACAGGCGCACAGCCAACAGAGACCGTTAACAGAATCTTCAAGGCAGCTGGTATCGAGAAATAATTCCGAAGGGTGGATGTAATTAATGAAAGAATTAGTTGAAGTAATTGCAAAGTCACTCGTTGATTTCCCGGATGAAGTTGTTGTGACGGAGTCTGAGAATGAAAAAGGAACTCTGCTGGAACTTAGGGTTGCACAGTCCGATATGGGCAAAGTAATCGGAAAGCAGGGACGCATTGCGAAAGCAATCCGTGCGGTTGTGAAAGCAGCGGCATCCAAAGAAGACAAAAAAGTTATTGTGGAAATCATGCAATAACATAACGGTAGGATATACCGCATTAAGCACCCCGCAGTTGCGAGGTGCTTGTTTTTCTATGAAACAAATTCATGAGAGAATCTGCACAATAGGAGATTTTATGGAAGATTTATTTCAGGTGGGAGTGATTACGGCTCCTCACGGGGTACGTGGAGAGGTGAAAGTGTTTCCTACCACGGATGATAATGCCCGGTTTAAAAATTTGAAAACAGTCCTCCTTGATCAGGGTCGGGGAACCAGAGAACTTGAAATCGAAGGTGTTAAGTTCTTTAAAAATATGGTGATCCTGAAATTCAAGGGGATAGATGATAGAAATGACGTGGAGAGAATGCGGCAGGCAAAGCTGCTTGTTACCAGGGAAAATGCAGTGGAATTAGGAAAAGACGAGTATTTTATTGCAGATCTGATCGGAATACAGGTGGTTTCGGATGAAGGAGAAGAACTTGGAACAATCTCCGATGTATTGCAGACCGGTGCCAATGATGTCTATGTTGTGAGTAAAGACGGCGCAAAAGATCTGCTCATTCCGGCAATCCATGCGTGTATCCAGAACGTGGATGTGGCTGCGGGACAGATGGAAGTACATCTGCTGCCGGGACTGCGTTAAACGGAGGGTGGACAATGAAGTTTCATGTTTTGACGCTTTTTCCGGATATGGTGATGCAGGGGCTTATGACAAGCATCACAGGGAGAGCCGTACAACAGAAAAAAATAGATATTGATGCGGTGAATATTCGTGATTATACGCAGGATAAGCATGGCAGGGTGGATGATTATCCTTACGGCGGCGGTGCAGGGATGCTCATGCAGGCACAGCCGGTATATGATGCATGTCAGAGTGTTATGGAAAAGATACCGCAGAATAAGAAAAAGCGGGTGATTTATGTAACCCCGCAGGGAATTCCTTTTACACAGGCAAAAGCACGGGAACTGGCGGCACAGGATGAGCTGCTTTTGTTATGCGGGCATTACGAGGGCATTGATGAGCGCGTGCTTGAGGAAGTGGTCACAGATTACATTTCCATCGGTGATTATGTACTGACGGGCGGCGAGCTGGCAGCCATGGTGATTGTCGATGCAGTGGCACGCCTGGTTCCGGGAGTGCTTGGAAATGAACAGTCGGCCCTGACCGAATCTTTCCACGGAGAGCTTTTGGAACATCCGCAATATTCCAGACCGGATGTGTGGCACGGGAAAAAGGTGCCGGAGGTGCTGCTTTCCGGAAACCAGAAACACATAGATGCATGGAAAAAGGAACAGTCCATCCTGCGTACAAAGGAACGCAGGCCGGATCTGTATGCCCGCTATGTGCGGCTGCAGGAATGCAGACAACTGCTTATGAAACAGAAACTGTTGCACATCGATATGATTGAACTGATCAATCGTGGACGCGCACAACTGTTGTATTTCGGGCAGGGACAGATATTGCTCAAAGATATGGAATACGAGATCTATTTTCATGCATGTGTTGATCCGTCAAGACTTCCGGATATCCGTACATGGACGCTTCCGGTTGAAAAAATACCGCTGGCGGTTTTGCATCAGGAGGAAATGATTCCTTATTTTCAAAAGAGATACGGACTTAATCAGGAGTGCGAATGTTATCAGGCTGTGTACACCAGACATGAAAAGCTTCCGGTGCGCGGGTTATACCGGCCGGATCTGACGCGTGAGGATGGATTGTCGATGCGCAGATTACAACGAGAAGATTTTCCACAGGTGGTTTCCTTTTATCACGGCTGCTGTGATGAGGACTACCTGCGGTCGAGGATACAGGATGGTATGCTTGTGGGGGCTTTTTATGACGAAAAGCTTGCCGGATTTATCGGGCAGCATTGTGAGGGAAGTATCGGAATGCTTATGGTAGCACCAAAATTCCAGCGCAGATACATTGCCATGACGCTCGAAACGTATGCAGCAAACTGTATGCTCGAACAGGGAAAAATTCCGTTTGCACAGATTATCACGGACAACGAAAAATCCATGAGATTGCAGGAAAAAGAGGGATTTTGCCTGTCGCATGACAAAATTTTCTGGATGTGCGAAAAATGATGAAAAAGGACTTGATTTTTCGGAATGAGTATGCTAAAGTTTATAATTGTTGCGGTGTAATTATCCGGTAATATTACGGAACGGATAGTTACAAATGTGAATAGAAGTGACGGTCCTCTGGCACCGATAGATGGAGTTTAAGAACGTCAAAATAATCAGGAGGTCACAAAATGAACGCGAGTGAAATTATCAAGAACATTGAGGCAGAGCAGTTAAAGGCTGAAGCACCACAGTTTTCCGTAGGTGATACTGTAAAGGTATACGGAAAGATCAAAGAGGGAAACCGTGAGCGTATTCAGGTATTCGAAGGAACTGTTATTAAGAAGCAGGGTGGAAGCAACCGTACCACTTTCACTGTAAGAAAGATTTCAAACGGTGTAGGTGTTGAGAAGACATGGCCTTTACATTCTCCAAACGTTGAGAAGGTAGAGATCGTTCGTAAAGGTAAAGTACGTCGTGCAAAACTTTACTACTTAAGAGACCGTGTCGGCAAAGCTGCAAAGGTAAAAGAGTTAGTAAAATAATTTGCTTCATGGAAGGGATGCCACAGAATGCGGCATCCCTTTTTTCTAACTTGAATTAAAGAGGTGGAAAAGTGAAAAGAAGAAGCGGACTGAATTTCAGCAGAAGAAGAAAAAAGTTTAATGTGCCCCTGTTTAAAGAAATTATGACCTGGGTATTAGAATGTGCCATTGTAATTGCCATTGCATATGCACTGGTCAGTTCTTTTGGTTTTCGGACGACAGTTGTGGGAAATGCCATGCAGGATACCTTACAGAGCGAGGAACAGATTTTTGTCAATCGCTTTGTCTATATGGTACGCGCGCCAAAGCAGGGCGATGTCGTCGTTTTTTTGCCGAATGGAAATGAAAAATCCCATTATTATGTCCGGAGGGTAATTGCCTGTCCGGGGGATACGGTACAGATCAAAAATGGGAAAGTATATATTAATGGAGAACTTTACAAGGAAGATATTGTTTCTGCTTCCATCGAAGATCCCGGTGTGGCAGCAGATGAAGTGAAACTTGGGGATGACGAATATTTTGTTCTCGGGGATAATCGAAACAGCAGTGAGGACAGCCGTATGGCAAATATCGGAAATGTGAAAAAAGATTATATAATTGGAAAAGCGTGGTTCCATTTTAAGGGATTTGGAAAGATGGGACTGATCGATTAAGCGGGCTGATTTAGGAAATGAGGAAAAAGAGATGAATTTTCAATGGTATCCCGGTCATATGACCAAAGCAAAACGACAGATGCAGGAAGACATCAAACTGATAGATCTGGTGATCGAACTGGTAGATGCCCGGATTCCGCTCAGCAGCAGAAATCCGGATATTGACGAACTTGGGAAAAACAAATATCGTCTGATTTTAATGAATAAAGCGGACCTGGCGGACCGCAAGGCAACCGAGCAGTGGTCTGCTTTTTTCAAAAAAAAAGGATATTATGTGGTAAGCCTTGACGCGCGAAGCAAAAACGGAATGAAATCCATTACCGATATTATTATGGAAGCCTGTAAGGAAAAAATGGAGAGGGACCGTAAGCGCGGAATCAAAAACCGGCCGGTCCGTGCCATGGTTGTTGGAATTCCGAATGTCGGAAAATCCACATTTATCAATTCGTATGCGGGAAAAGCGTGTGCAAAGACCGGAAACAAGCCGGGTGTAACGAAGGGAAAACAGTGGATACGTCTGAGCAAAAGTGTAGAGCTTTTGGATACTCCGGGAATTCTCTGGCCGAAATTTGAGGATCAGAAAGTTGGACTTCGTCTGGCGCTGATCGGTTCCATCCGGGATGAGATCTTAAATACGGATGAACTTGCGGTAGAGCTGATCCGTTTCCTGAAAACACAGTATCCGGGAATCCTGACAGAACGTTATGAAGTCGAAGAAACACAAAAGGAGACCGAACTTTTATGCGGGATTGCAGAAAACAGGAAATGTATCACGAAAGGTGGGGAACTCGATTACAGCAAAGCGGCAGCACTTCTGATTGATGAATTCCGGAGCGGAAAACTCGGAAAAGTTACGCTGGAGTGGCCAAAGGAGCAGGAAAATGGCTGAAAAAATTGATGCGATTAAAGAGGAACTGACAGCAACACCGACGGAAGCACTGGAGGCGTTTGTGGAAAAATATGCGTCGGATTCCCGCACCGGTGTGCAGAAACTGGTGGATACCGCAAAAAAACGCATGGATAAGCTACAGAAGGAAATGATCCGCACGGAAAATTTAAAGAAATATGAAAAAGAGTACGATACATATACATATATCTGTGGGATCGATGAAGTAGGACGGGGACCGCTTGCGGGACCGGTCGTGGCAGGAGCTGTGATTCTGCCGAAGGATTGTGATATATTATATATTAATGATTCAAAAAAACTTTCAGCGGCAAAAAGAGAAGAACTGTATGATATCATCATGGAGCAGGCAGTGGCAACCGGACTTGGCACGATCGGTCCGGACAGGATTGATGAGATCAATATTCTGCAGGCAACGTATGAGGCAATGCGGCAGGCGATTGCACAGTTATCTCCGCAGCCGGATCTGCTGCTTAATGATGCAGTGACGATTCCGAAAGTGACAATTCCGCAGGTACCGATTATCAAGGGAGATGCAAAGAGCATTTCCATCGGTGCGGCATCGATCATTGCCAAGGTGACCAGGGACCGGATGATGGTATACTATGATTCGATTTATCCGGAGTATGGTTTTGCTTCCAATAAAGGATATGGAAGCGCGGAACATATTGCAGCACTCAAAAAGTATGGACCGACACCGATTCACAGAAGAACCTTTATTAAGAATTTTGTATCATAAGATAATTATTCAAAAATCACAAAGGGGGCTGTTCGGATGCAGATTTCAGATTTGGTAAAACAGTATCATCAGGCGATCTCATCAGGTGCGGAGACGCTGACCGGGACGAAAGGTGTGGAAAATCTTGTGGCCTCTTTGCGGTCTCTGACAAAAGGAAATATTTTTGAGGGGACGGTCACTTCTGTTAAAAATGGCCGCGTGACGCTTTCTCTTTCCGGAGGGCAGCAGGTGATGGCACGGCTGGACGGAAAGATTTCCCTTATGGAAGGGGAATCCATGTTTTTCCAGGTAAAGTCCAACGATGGCACGCAGATTGCCATCCGGCCGTTTGCAATTGACGGGGCAGGCGCAAATTATACGCTGATGCAGGCGCTTTCCGCAGCGGGACTTTCCGCACAGCCGGAGTATTTGTCCATGGTTGACCGGATGATGGAAGAACAGATGCCGATTGACCGGGAGAGTCTGCAGCAGATGGCACGGCTGGTCAATGCAAATCCGCGGATTGATGTACAGACGCTGGTACAGATGCAAAAGCTTGGAATACCGATTACTGTAGAAAATGCCTCCCAGTTTGAAAATTATATGAATGACAGTCAGGCGATTACACGGGAAATGGATGCACTGATTGAGCAGTTTCCACAGAGTCTGACCGGAACAGAAGGAGCACCGGTAAAAACAGAGACCATGCGTCAGCTTGGAAATGAGCTGCTGCAGATTCTGACAGACGGGCTGGAAGAAGTACCGCAGCAGATACAAAGTCCGGAACCGGATATGGCATACAACCTGGATGGTCTGAATTATGAAAGCGTGCAGACAGATACCGCAGAAACGCAGATGCAGACGGAAGCTGCACCGGAGACTGCCACGGAAACCGTGCAGGAACATCCGGAAATTTTGTCGCAGCAGGAAGGCCAGGCTGCAGCGGAGGAGAAAGGCGTGGCCGGACAGCAGGAAGCCGAAACGATGGAAACTGTTTCCGGAAAAACAACTTATACCGGGCAGATGTCGCAGACTCCACATACACTGGGAGCTGTACTTTCACAGGAACAGCTGCAGCATTTAAACCGGATGATCGGAGATATTCTCGGAAAGCCGCAGAGTGCATATAACGCAAATAGCGGTACGGTAGAAGTGTTAAAGGATCTGCAGCAGCTGTGCAAAGATCCGCTGCCGTTGGAGAGAGAACATCTCGGAAAGCTGTTTTCTTCCAGGGAATTCCAGAAACTTGTCCGGGATACGGCAGAACAGCAGTGGATGGTCAAACCGGGGGATCTCAAAGAGGGCGATTATGTGGGCAGACTGTATGAACGTCTGAACAGTCAGATGGAAAAAATTGAGTCTGCACTCAAAAATGCGGGACAGGAGCATACTGCTTTTTCACAGATGGCAGGAGAGATCCACAGCAATGTGGAATTTATGAACCAGGTGAACCAGATGTACACATACGCACAGATTCCACTCAAAATGTCGGGGCAGCATGCAAGTGGCGAATTGTTTGTGTATACCAACAAAAAGGCACTGGCGCAGGGAGAAAAGGATCTGACTGCTTTTTTGCATCTGGATCTGGATCATCTGGGAAGTACGGATGTTTCGGTCCGGATGAGAGGACGTGAAGTAAGTACGCGTTTTTATCTGGACAATGACACTGCATATGCATTGCTGGAAAAAAATTATCCGGTGCTGGAAGCGAGGCTGGAAAAAAAGGGATATCACTGTAAGATCGACGTGGTAAATGAAGAAAAACATGTAAATTTTGTGGACGATTTTCTGAAGATGGATCAGCCGGCGGCGACACAGCTGCACCGGTATTCCTTTGATATGAGGGCATAAAATGGAAAATAATAATTTTAAACCCTTTCCTTTTGATCAGTTAAAACAAAAGAAAGAACCGGAGAAAACGGCAGTGGCGATTGCCTATGAGCCGGGCGAAAAAGCACCAAAGATACTGGCAACCGGAAAGGGGCAGGTAGCCGAAAAAATTATTGAAAAAGCAAAAGAGAGTCAGGTTCCGACTTACAAAGACAATAAACTTGCGTCTACTCTTTCCAAATTGCAGATCGGGGACATGATTCCGCCGGAGCTGTATGAGGTGGTTGCGGAGATTCTTGTTTTTGTGGATGATATGGATCGTATGAAGGCAAAGATTGATCAGGCAGGGGTTAAATAAAATTTGAATAAACGTACAATTGGAACAGAATATGAGACCATGGCAGCCCGGTATTTGTGCACACATGATTACACAATTCTTGCACGCAATTACCGGACACCATTTGGAGAGGTGGATCTTATTGCACAAAAGGACGGGGTACTTGTATACGTTGAAGTAAAATACCGGAGCAGCAATGATTACGGAGATCCGTTAGAGGCGGTAGACCGGAGAAAGCAGCGCCAGATCTGTAAGGTTGCAAATTATCATTATGCAGGATATGCAGCAGGGCAGGAGATGGACTGCCGTTTTGATGTGATTGGAATTTATGGGGACGGAAGTATCCGGCACATCCCAAATGCATTTTATTTTCAGAGGTGACAGACATGGACAGAGAAGATTTTCAGTGGAAAAATAAAGAGCATATACTGGAACTGGAACAGTTTCAGGGCAAAAAGGGACAGGTGCTTCCGCTTTTGTATTTTCCCCTTCTTTTGGCACATACGGGCGTAAAGAACTGTTTTACCACCAGAGAGGGTGGATGCAGCACCGGGATGTTCCGGAGCCTGAATCTGAGTTTTACACGTGGAGATGATCCGCAGGCAGTGACGGAAAACTACCGCAGAGTGGCAGAGGCAATGGGAGGAACGCTTTCAGATATCGTCTGTTCGGATCAGACTCATACGACGAATGTCCGGCGGGTGGATAGAAGCTGCGGGGGCTATGGTGTGACAAAGGAACGGCCTTATACGGATGTGGACGGGCTGGTGACGGATGAACCGGGACTGATTCTGGCAACTTTTTACGCTGACTGTGTACCGCTTTATTTTGTAGATCCCATACACCATGCGATCGGACTTTCCCATTCCGGGTGGAGAGGAACGGTCGGACGCATGGGGCAGCATACCATCGAGGTGATGCGCAGGGAATTTCATAGTGACCCCGGAGAAATTCTTGCCGCCGTTGGACCGTCCATCTGTCAGGACTGTTATGAAGTAAGTGAAGATGTGGCATCTGCCTTTGAAAAAGAGTTTTCCGGTCATGAGTGTGAGATCCTGATCGAAAAGGGCGATGGAAAATATCAGCTGGATCTGTGGAAGAGTAATGAGATTGTGCTGCGGGATGCAGGAATCCTTCCGGAACATCTGGCGGTAACGAATCTTTGTACCTGCTGTAATCCGAATCTGCTGTTTTCCCATAGGGCAAGCCATGGAAAACGCGGAAATCTGGGAGCATTTTTAAAACTTGTGTAACAAATTAAGAAATCCTTAAGAATGTATTTCAAAGATGTTAAATTACTCGGGGAAGATTTATGGTACACTGACTGTATTGAGGAAAGATAGGAGGATGCTCTTTGATGCAGCCAGATTGCAGAGATATCAAACCGGTCTATGAGCAGATCACGGACGGGATTCGAAAAATGATCATAACGCATGCGATACCGGAGGGAGAAAAACTTCCGTCAGTGAGGGAACTGGCTTCAAAATTTGCCGTAAATCCCAATGCTGTAAGGAAAGCTTATCAGGAGCTGGAAGAGGAAGGGTATGTCTGTGACCGGGAAGGCGAACGGATGGCGGCATCGGAAAAGCAGATTGCGGAACTGATCCGCAAAGAGCTGCTGCAGGAGTTCGACACGGTGGTAATCAGACTACAGAATATGTCGGTAAGGACAGAGGAATTGACAGGACGTATGTGGAAACTGGCAGGAGGAAGCAAAGACTTTGATTGAAGTAAATAATCTGATAAAGAAATTTGGGGATTTTCGTGCGCTCGACGGGGTAAATATGCATGTGGCGTCTGGAAACATATATGGGCTTGTGGGACCAAATGGTGCCGGGAAATCAACCCTGATCCGTCATCTGACAGGTGTATACCGGCAGGATGCCGGAGAAATTTTTATTGACGGGGCTCCGGTATATGAAAATAAACAGGTAAAGGCTCAAATGGCTTATATACCGGATGAGCCGTTTTATTTTTTACAGGCGGATACACTGGAAATGATGCGTTATTTCTGGGGAATGTACGAGTCCTTTGACGAAAAGATGTTTTATCGCCTGCAGGAGTTTTTCCCGGGAATTGATATGAAACGCAATATCCGCAGACTGTCCAGGGGAATGCAAAAACAGGTTGCATTCTGGCTGGCACTCTGCTGCAGACCGAAACTTCTGATTCTGGATGAACCGCTGGATGGCCTTGATCCGGTTATGCGGAAACAGATCTGGACGATCCTGATGTCCGAGGTTGCAGAGCGCAGGACGACCGTACTGGTTTCTTCCCATAATCTGCGCGAACTGGAGGATGTCTGTGATCATGTGGGCATTATGAATCACGGAAAGGTTATAATTGAGCGTTCCCTGTTTGATTTACATGGAAACATCAGTAAAATCCAGGTGGCATGCCAGACCGGTATGCCGAAACTCCCAAAAGAATTTGAGGTATTGCATATGTCAAATTCCGGGCGTGTATATACAATGATTGTCAAGGGAAATCCCAGGGAGGTTGCGGCAGCCATCCAGACAGAGGGAGACCATCTGGCTATTGTGGACATTCTGCCGCTTACACTGGAAGAAATTTTTATTTATGAAATGGGAGGTTTGGGCTATGAAGTCAAAGACATCCTTTTTTAACCGTACGGTTTTTAAAAAAAATGTGACCCTGTACTGGCCGATCTGGGTATGCTATCTGTTATATGGGATGGTAAAAGTGCCGGGGCAGCTGTGGTCGCGTCTGCAGCAACAGACGGACATGACTGCTTATGCCAGGGATTATGCATTGTACAACAGTCTGCGTCTGGAAGTGGATGTGGCCGCAATTGCAATTATGGCAGTCGTCTGTGGGATGGCTTTGTTTGGCTATCTGTTTACCCAGAAGAATGCGTATATGATCCATGCACTGCCGGTTACAAGGAGGGAACTGTATGTGACGAATATGATCAGTGGCCTTTGTTTTCTATTGATTCCGCAGGCACTGGTTTTTCTGGTAACGGTGGTTCTTTGTCTTTTGAAAGGCATTGCGAGTGTGCAGTTTCTGGGATTGTGGTTTTTAAGTGTTATGGGAATTGCTTTTTTCCTTTATGCAACGGTGTGTTTTTGTGTCATGTTTACCGGACAGCTGTTTGCACTTCCGGTGTACTTTCTGGCAGTTAATTATGTGGCATTTGCATTTTCCAGCGGTGCACGTTATGTCATCGGATATCTGGGATATGGACTTGGCATGGATACTGTGCCGGAATTTTTAATTTTGCGGATTCTTTCCCCGATGAATTATCTGTACAACAATGTGCGGTTTGTATTCCGGCAATCCTATAACCAGGAAACGGATCTGATGTCGGGGGTGTTGTCCTACCGGGGACTGCGGGTACTTGCGGCCTATGTGGCTGCAGCAGTTGTCATTTATCTGATTGCTTATTACTGTTATAAAAAACGCAGGATTGAAAGTGCAGGGGATCTGATTTCTTTTAACTGGGTAAAACCATTGTTCCGCTGGGGCGTGGGAACCGGAGTCGGTTATTTTGCAGGCGTCCTGATGGCAGAATTTTTAGATTCCGTGCATCTGCATGTAAAAAAAACAATGTTGCTTGTTCTTGTGGTGGCATTTGGTTTTGTCAGTTTTTTTATTGCACAGATGTTTGTGGAAAAAGGATTTCGCGTATTTTGCCGCCGGAGATTCTGTGAGAGCGGGTTATTTGTGCTGTTTGTGCTGGGCAGTTTCTGGGGATGCTCAAAAAATGCCACCTATCTGGAACAGTATGTCCCGGATGCAGATCAGGTAAGCCGGGTGGAAGTTTCTCTTGATTATCCGGTAGAATATAAAGGGGACAGCGTTCGTGTGGCACGTCAGGCACAGAAAGAAATTTTAAGTCATGCGGAAAGTTACAGGGAAAATAAAACGGATGACAGTACGCAGATCATTTTTTATTACTATCTGAAAAACGGAAAAACGCTCTCCCGCACATATGAAATTGTCGGGGGGAATGAAACGCTTTCAGAACTGTTGTTTAAAGAAGAAAATAAAGTGGATCATTTTATGGAATATCTCTTTGGAACGGATTCTGACAAAATTTCAAAGTTTAGTACCGGAACGTTGACGTTAAATGAATCATCGGAAAATTATAAGGATTGTGACTTTGATGCGGATACTGCAAAAAAACTGTATCAGGCGATTTATGAAGACGCCGCAGATCAGAAGCTGCAAAAGTACAATCTGACGAATGCACTGAAAGATCCGGAAGAAACAGGGGAGTACTCTTCTGCCAGTATCAGTCTGGATTATTACCATGCATCTGCAGACTGGAAAAACGTATATGACCGGATTGATGATTATTACGGAAATACGGGAGAATCCGTGGAAACACCCACAACATATGGTGGATCTGCGTATATCAGTTTTGGAAAAGACTGCACCCATATCATACAGACACTGATTGACTGTGGTGTGATTACCGACGTATCGGACATTCAGTTCCAGCGGCCGGAAGAGAAAACATCACAGTGATGAAACCAGCGGGACTTTACAACTTTCGCTGCTTATTGTAAAATAAAGATGGCGTTTTCGGACGCCATCCATTTTTTTGTTGGAGGTAAAAAATGAGCAGACCAGTCGTAGCCATTGTCGGGCGTCCGAATGTCGGAAAATCTACGCTTTTTAATACATTGGCAGGAGAGAGAATCTCCATTGTAAAAGACACTCCGGGTGTCACAAGAGACCGCATTTATGCGGATGTCACATGGCTGAACTATAATTTTACATTGATTGATACCGGTGGAATCGAACCGGACAGCGGGGATGTGATCCTTTCCCAGATGCGTGAACAGGCAGAGATTGCGATTGCCACGGCAGATGTGATCATGTTTATCACGGATGTGCGTCAGGGACTGCAGGATGCGGATGCAAAAGTAGCGGACATGCTGCGAAGATCCAAAAAGCCGGTGGTTCTGGTGGTAAATAAAGTGGACAGTTTTGAAAAATTTATGCCGGATGTGTATGAATTTTACAATCTCGGAATCGGAGAACCGTATCCGGTTTCCGCTTCTTCCATGCTCGGACTTGGAGATATGCTGGATGAAGTGGTGAAATATTTCCCGGAAGGATCGGAAAATCAGCCGGAGGATGAAAGACCGAAGGTAGCCATTATCGGAAAGCCGAATGTCGGGAAATCATCCCTGATCAACAAGCTGGCACAGGAAGACCGTGTAATCGTATCGGATATCGCGGGAACTACCAGAGATGCCATCGATACAGACATTAAATACAACGGAAAAGAATATGTATTTATTGATACGGCGGGGCTTCGCCGCAAAAACAAGATCAAAGAGGAGATTGAGCGCTACAGTATTATCCGTGCAGTTACCGCTGTGGAACGCGCGGATGTGGTGATCATCGTTATTGATGCCACCGAAGGAGTAACCGAGCAGGATGCCAAGATTGCCGGAATTGCACATGACAGAGGAAAAGGTATCATCATTGCGGTTAACAAATGGGATGCCATCGAAAAGGATAACAACACGGTGAAGAAACATACCGAGAAAATCCGTCAGATCTTAAGCTTTATGCCGTATGCAGAGATTTTGTTTATTTCTGCAAAGTCCGGTCAGCGTCTGAATAAGATTTTTGAAATGATCGATGTTGTCATTGAGAACAACAGTATGCGTGTTGCAACGGGTGTCTTAAACGAAATCGTCACAGAAGCAGTTGCCATGCAGCAGCCACCGACGGATAAAGGAAAAAGACTCAAGATTTATTATGTAACACAGGTTGCGGTAAAACCGCCGACATTTGTTGTGTTTGTCAATGACAAAAATCTGATGCATTTTTCATACACCAGATATCTGGAGAACCGTATCCGCGATACGTTTGGGTTCCGCGGTACAGCTCTCAAATTCATTACGAGGGAGCGAAAGGAAGACTAGTTATGATGATCGTTGCAAGAATCATTGCATTACTGATCGGATATGGATTCGGTCTGTTTCAGACGGGATATCTGTATGGAAAAAGTAAGGGAATTGATATCCGTCAGCAGGGAAGCGGAAATGCAGGCACGACAAATTCTTTGCGGGTGCTTGGATGGAAAGCCGGCATTATTACATTTGCCGGTGATCTTCTGAAAGCAGTATTTGCCGTACTTCTTGTAAAACTGATTTTTCACGGAACGTATGGGGCTGATACAAAGGTGCTGGAACTGTATGCCGGGTTTGGAACAGTCTTAGGACATAATTTTCCGTGCTATCTGCAGTTCCGCGGCGGAAAGGGAATTGCCTGTACGACAGGCGTCATCCTTGCCGTCTGTCCTCCGGCAGTAATCTGCTGTGCCGTTGGATTCCTGATTATTGTGGGAATTACCCGGTATGTTTCGGTGGGGTCCATATTTCTGGTATCTGCCTATCTGGTACAGGCGATTATTTTCGGACAGCTTGGCTGGTTAAAAATCAGCGGAGCCAGCCGGATCGAGTTTTACATACTGAGTGCATGTTTTACCGGCATGGCGATTTGGAGACACCGTGCGAATATTGTTCGTCTGATGAATGGAACAGAGAATAAATTCGGAACGAAAAAAGGAGATAAATGATATGGCAAAGGTAGGAGTGATCGGAGCTGGCAGCTGGGGCATTGCGCTGGCAAAGCTTCTTCGTACCAATGGAAATGAAGTAACGGTATGGTCGATCGTGGAAGAGGAAGTTGCCATGCTCCGCAGAGAGCATGAGCATATCGATAAACTTCCGGGAGTGAAGCTTCCGGAGGATGTCCTGTTTACAACAGATTTAAAAGAAGCAATCGTTGGAAAGGAGTTCCTGATTCTGGCGGTACCGTCTGTATTTACAAGAAGCACCGCAAAAAGTATGGCAGGATATGTGACAGAAGGACAGATCATTGTCTGCGTGGCAAAGGGAATTGAAGAAGATACCCTGATGACCATTTCCGATGTGACAGAGCAGGAGATTCCATGTGCGGATGTTGCTGTCATGTGCGGACCGTCCCACGCGGAAGAGGTTGGAATCGGACTTCCGACAACCGTTGTGGCAGGAGCAAAAACAGAAAGCACTGCGGAAAAAATCCAGGATCTGTTTATGAATGAAGTGTTCCGTGTTTATACCAGCCCGGACATGCTTGGCATGGAACTGGGCGGATCATTAAAAAATGTGATTGCACTTGCTGCCGGAATGGCGGACGGACTCGGATACGGGGATAACACCAAAGCGGCCCTGATTACCCGCGGCATTGCAGAGATTGCGGGACTTGCCGTAAAGATGGGGGCAAAAGTGGAGACACTCTGCGGACTGACCGGTATCGGAGACCTGATTGTCACCTGTGAGAGCCGTCACAGCAGAAACCGCAAGGCGGGTATGCTGATCGGACAGGGGTATACCATGAAGCAGGCTACCGACGAAGTGAAAATGGTCGTAGAGGGAATTTATTCGGCCAAGGCAGCACTTGCTCTGGCAAAAAAGTATGATGTGGAGCTTCCGATTATAGAAGAAGTGAATAAAGTACTGTTCGATGACAAACCGGCAAAGGAAGGTGTAAAGGATCTGATGGTCCGTGAAAAACGTGTGGAGCATCTGAATCTGAAGTGGGAAAACTGATATGCAGAAAATCAAGATTAAATATTTTACAGATAAAATCGAACCGCTGGATTACATTGAAGGAAAATCCGATTGGATTGATATGCGGGCTTCGGAAGAAGTAACTTTAAAAGAGGGAGAGTTTGCACTGATCCCGCTTGGCGTGGCAATGGAACTTCCAAAGGGATATGAGGCACATCTTGTGCCGCGCAGTTCCACATTTAAAAACTGGGGAATTATCCAGACAAACAGTGTTGGAATTGTAGATGGTTCCTATTGCGGGGACAACGATATGTGGCGGATGCCGGTTTATGCAACCAGGGATACCGTGATCCACGTAAATGACCGCATTGCACAGTTTCGAATCGTGGAAAATCAGCCGGAGATTGTATTCGAAAAGGTGGAACATCTGACGGGGAAAGATCGCGGTGGCTTTGGCAGTACCGGATTATCATAACAATAACAGCAACAGGAGAAGGAGGATTATACTATGGAAGATCGTATGATGAAATTTTATTCAAAAGAAAGCAACATGCTGGCGCTGCATGCCATGCACGGACATTTTGCAACGAGTCATTCCCACATTAATTATTATGTGGATGTGACAAGTATCAAGACACGTGTGGCGGAAGCAAAACAGGCGGCACATGTACTGTATTCGAGAATTCCAAAGACAAAATACGTGGATACCATTGTGTGTATGGATGGTACGGAAGTGGTCGGTACTTTTCTGACGGAGGAGATTCAGAGGGATGGAATTATGGGAACCACAAACCAGCATGAGACGGTGTATGTGATTTCACCGGAGATCAACAGCAATAACCAGATGCTGTTTAGGGATAATAATAAAGCTGCCATCAACGGAAAACATGTTGTGCTTCTTTTAGCAACTACGACAACCGGCGAGACCATCCGCAGAGCACTCGAGTGTATTCAGTATTACGGAGGAGAGATCGAGTGGGTGGCTTCTTTATTCGGAACGATCAATTCGGTAGACGGCGTAGAAGTCGAGACACTTTTTGATGAAAGTGATGTTACCGGATATGCCGCATATCCGGTTGCAGACTGTCCGCTCTGCCGGCAGGGACAAAAGATTGAGGCGATGGTTAACGGTTTTGGATATTCAAAACTGTAATTTTTGGGGGCATTGTTTACAACAATGTCCCCTTTCGTTATTTCGCCAAGAAACCATGTAAATATTTGGACGGATTGACGGTGGTAATTTCGGGCAGATTCCGTTATCATACATTTATCAGGAAGTTTAAAGAAACTTCACTAAAGAAAAATAACGAAAAGCAAAAATCAGGAGGTTTTTCAAATGGCAAGTTTATCATTAAAAAATGTTTGCAAAGTATATCCAAACGGATTTGAGGCAGTAAAAGATTTCAATCTGGATGTTGCAGATAAAGAGTTTATCATCTTCGTTGGACCATCTGGATGTGGTAAGTCTACAACACTTCGTATGATCGCAGGTCTTGAGGAAATTTCTTCCGGTGATCTGATTATCGATGGAAAGGTAATGAACGATGTAGAGCCAAAGGATCGTGATATCGCAATGGTATTCCAGAACTACGCTCTGTATCCGCATATGACAGTATTTGATAACATGGCATTCGGTCTTAAGTTAAGAAAAGTTCCGAAGGATGAGATCAAGGCAAAGGTTGAGGAAGCAGCAAGAATCCTTGATCTGGAGAAGTTACTGGATCGTAAGCCAAAGGCTCTTTCCGGTGGACAGAGACAGCGTGTTGCCATGGGTCGTGCAATCGTTCGTAATCCTAAGGTATTCCTTATGGATGAGCCTTTATCCAACCTGGATGCAAAACTTCGTGTACAGATGAGATCTGAGATCGCTTCTTTACATAACAGATTAGGTGCTACGATCATCTATGTAACACATGATCAGACAGAGGCTATGACACTTGGAACCAGAATCGTTGTATTAAAAGATGGTGTAATCATGCAGGTTGATTCTCCACAGAAATTATACAATGAGCCAAATAACTTATTCGTAGCCGGATTCATCGGATCTCCACAGATGAACTTCATCGATGCTAAGTGCACCATTCAGGGAGATAAAGCTACATTAACATTCGGTGATTACTCTGTAGTTCTTCCGGATTACAAGGCAAAGAAGCTCGAAGAGGGCGGATACAACGGAAAGACAGTTGTATTAGGTATCAGACCAGAGGATATCTCTGATGATCCTGAAATGATCCAGAAGAATGGTGACTGCGTCATTGAGTCTGATGTAACAGGATACGAGTTACTTGGTGCAGAAGTATTACTGTACTACTCTGTAGCCGGTGCAAACATGACAGCAAGAGTTGATTCTGATACACCTGCCCGTTATGGCGATCATATCAAGCTTGCATTTGATCCGCATAAGATTCATGTATTCGATAAGGAAACAGAATTGACAATTACCAACTAGTCCGTTAAAATTATATAGTTGTAAATCTTGAACCCGGGTGTTAGTATTTACACCCGGGTTCTTTCGAACGTAAATAATAGGAGAGTATATGCTTTCAAATCAGAAATTACAGAATTCATTAAACGAAATTAAAGAGATCAGCCACATGGATACGGCATTGTTTACTGCAAAGGGGAAGCTGGTAGCACATACGGAGGAGATGCCGTTGCCGGAGGCATTAGAACAGCAGGTGGTCGTTGATTTCGCAGAATCGCTTGCTGAAAAACAGACGTATCAGGATTATCATCTGTATAAAGTGATGGTAGAAGGTGAAACGGAATATATTTTAGTCTGTCTGGTGAAAGAAGAGTCATTTCTTGTATGCGCACAGATGGCAGTCTGCCAGATCCGGAATCTGGTTATGAGTTTTGCAGAGCAGTTCGACCGCAATAATTTTATGCAGAATATCATTCTTGGTAATATGCTGATTGTGGATATTTACGGAAAAGCAAAAAAGCACCACATTCAGGAAGTACCGCGGGTAGTTTTTGTGATTGATACCGGAAGTAAAAATAACGATATGGCGATGGAACTGGTAAAAAATCTTGCAGATATCCGTTCGAAGGACTTTGTGACCTGCGTGGATCAGCACAGTATCGTTCTGATCAAAGATGTTTCCCATATAAAAGAAGAGGAGATGGAGGAACGTCTGTCAAAAATTGCGGGAAGCCTTGCAGATAATTTACATATGGAAGCAATGATTCGTGTGCGTGTCGGTTATGGAAACGTTGTGACACAGCTTCCGGAAATTGCGGAATCTTATCAGGAAGCGCGGATGGCACTGGAAGTTGGTCGTGTTTTTTATGCAAAGTATGACACAATTTCTTACGGAAAGCTTGGCATCGGGCGTCTGATTTACCAGCTTCCGATGAGTTTATGTAATATGTTTATCAAAGAGGTATTCGGTGAGAAAATTCCGGACATCTTAGATGATGAGGAAGCAATGTCTACTATCAATAAATTTTTTGAGAATAATCTGAATATATCAGAGACGGCAAGACAGCTGTATGTGCACCGCAATACTCTGGTATATCGTCTGGAACGTATCGAGAAAGCAATCGGACTGGATATCCGTACGTTTGACGATGCGATGACTTTTCGGATTGCAGTGATGGTGATTGCTCACATGAGAGATCAAATGTAATTTAGCAGGATAGTAAGGAGATAGAGGAACATGTCAGGATATGATGCAAGCAGTATATCGGTACTGGAGGGGCTTGAAGCGGTCCGGAAACGTCCGGGAATGTATATCGGAAGTACAACGACCAAAGGACTCAACCACCTGATTTATGAGATTGTCGACAATTCCGTGGATGAGCATCTGGCAGGTGCCTGTGATAAAATATGGGTGACCCTTGAGGCAGATGGCTCCTGTACGGTGGAAGATAACGGACGTGGTATTCCGGTCGGCATGCATGCAAAGGGAGTATCGGCTGCCCGCGTTGTATTTTCTACACTGCACGCAGGAGGAAAATTTGACAACAATGCGTACAAGACGAGTGGAGGACTGCATGGTGTCGGATCTTCGGTAGTCAATGCACTTTCCACCTATATGGATGTGGAAATCAGCCAGGGCGGATATGTGTATCATGACCGCTATGCACAGGGACATCCGGTGGTAGAACTTGAAGACGGACTTCTTCCAAAGATCGGGAAGACAAAGAAGACCGGAACGAAGATCAATTTTCTTCCAGATCCAGAAATTTTTGAGAAGACCAGATTCCGGGAAGATGATGTTAAGAGCCGGATGCATGAGACCGCTTATCTGAACCCGAAACTGACGATCATATATGAGGACCGGAGAAAGCCGGAAGCAGAGCACATTGAGTTTCATGAGCCGGATGGAATCATTGGGTTTGTCAAAGATCTGAACAATAATCTCGAAGTGCTGCATGATGTCATTTACTTCAAAGGGGAAAGTGAAGGCATTGAGGTGGAAGCAGCATTCCAGTATACCAGCGAGTTCCATGAGAATATCATGGGATTCTGTAATAATATTTATAATTCGGAAGGTGGTGCACACCTGACCGGATTTAAAACGGCGTTTACGACGATTATCAATTCCTATGCCAGAGAACTTGGCATTTTAAAAGAGAAGGATGCAAATTTCAACGGTACAGATGTGCGAAACGGAATGACAGCAGTGATTTCCATCAAGCATCCGGACCCGCGTTTTGAAGGACAGACGAAGACAAAGCTCGATAATCAGGATGCAAACCGTGCAACTGCCAAAGTGACAAGTGATGAAGTTCCGCTGTTTTTTGATAAAAATTTAGAAACCTTAAAGATTGTGATTGGCTGTGCGGAAAAGGCTGCAAAAATCCGCAAGGCAGAGGAAAAAGCGAGAACCAATCTGCTGACCAAGCAGAAGTTTTCGTTTGATTCCAATGGAAAACTGTCCAACTGTGAGAGCCGGGATGCGTCAAAGTGTGAGATTTTTATCGTAGAGGGAGATTCTGCCGGTGGTTCCGCCAAAATGGCGCGAAACCGTATGTATCAGGCGATCATGCCGATCCGCGGAAAAATTCTGAATGTTGAAAAAGCCAGTATCGACAAGGTGCTTGCCAATGCAGAAATCAAGACAATGATCAACGCATTCGGCTGCGGTTTTTCGGAAGGGTACGGAAATGATTTTGATATCAGTAAGCTGCGCTATGACAAGATTATTATCATGGCAGATGCCGATGTCGACGGAGCCCATATTTCCACGCTGCTTCTGACACTGTTTTACCGGTTTATGCCGGAACTGATTTTTGAAGGACATGTGTATGTGGCGATGCCGCCATTGTACAAAGTGATTCCGTCAAAAGGGAAAGAAGAGTACCTTTATGATGATGCGGCACTGGAAAAATACCGGAAAACACATACCGGAAGTTTTACCCTGCAGCGATACAAAGGTCTCGGAGAGATGGATGCCGAGCAGTTATGGGAGACGACTTTAAATCCCCAGACGCGTGTCATGAAGCGCGTGGAGATTGAAGACGGTCGTATGGCGTCGGATGTAACCGCTATGCTGATGGGCACGGATGTGCCGCCGAGAAAGGCCTTTATTTATGAACATGCAAACGATGCGATCTTGGACGTATAGATCCTGTCAGGTTTTCTAGGAGTGAGGAAGAAATAAAATGGAACATAGTATCATTCGCACCGAGTATTCGGAGCTGATGCAAAAATCATATATTGACTATGCGATGAGCGTTATCATTGCCCGTGCGCTGCCGGATGTCCGTGATGGATTAAAACCGGTGCAGCGCCGTACACTTTATGATATGTATGAACTGGGAATCCGATATGACAAACCGTATCGTAAGAGTGCGCGTATTGTCGGAGATACCATGGGTAAATATCATCCGCATGGAGATTCTTCCATCTATGATGCCCTGGTTGTCATGGCACAGGATTTCAAAAAGGGACTGCCGCTTGTGGACGGGCATGGAAATTTTGGGTCCATTGAAGGCGATGGTGCCGCTGCCATGCGATATACGGAGGCACGTCTGCAGAAAGTAACGCAGGAAGCCTATCTGGCAGATCTGGATAAAAATGTTGTGGATTTCATGCCGAATTTTGATGAAACCGAAAAAGAGCCGGTTGTTTTGCCGGTAAAGGTGCCAAATCTTCTGGTCAACGGTGCGGAAGGTATCGCTGTCGGTATGGCAACTTCCATTCCGCCGCATAATTTCGGAGAAGTGATCGACGGTGTGATTGCCTATATGAAAAATCCGGATATTACCACTGCGGAGATGATGCAGTATATTCCGGGACCGGATTTCCCGACAGGAGGAATCATTGCAAATAAAGATGATCTTCCGGCAATTTATGAGTCCGGGGTCGGCAAGATTAAAATCCGTGGAAAAATCGAGATTGAAAAGGGCAAAGGCGGCAAAGACCGCATGGTAATCACGGAGATTCCGTATACCATGATCGGAGCCAATATCGGGAAGTTTTTAAATGATGTTTACGGTCTGGTAGAATCCAAGGCAACCAGTGACATTACCGATATTACCAATCAGTCATCCAAAGAGGGAATCCGTATTGTTCTGGAGCTGAAAAAGGGAGCAGATATCGAGGCTTTGGAGAATCTGCTGTACAAGAAAACCAAGCTGGAAGACACCTTTGGTGTCAATATGCTTGCGGTAGCGGATGGCAGACCGGAGACGATGGGTGTCGTGCCGATCATCCGTCATCATGTGAAATTCCAGTATGAGATTGCAACCAGAAAGTACCAGACCCTTCTGGCGAAAGAACAGGACAAAAAAGAAATACAGGAAGGCCTGATCCGCGCCTGCAATGTCATTGATCTGATCATTGAGATTTTACGCGGCAGCCGCAACATCAAAGATGCAAAAGCCTGTCTGACAGACGGAAATACGGATCATATTACCTTTAAGAATCCATCTTCAAAGATCATGGCACAGCAGTTAAATTTTACGGATCGTCAGGCACAGGCCATTCTGGAAATGCGTCTGTATAAACTGATTGGTCTGGAAATTGAAGCATTGATGAAAGAACATGATGAGACACTGGAAAATATTGCAAAATATGAGGATATTTTAGAGCATCGTTCTTCCATGGCAAAAGTAATCATCAAAGAACTGACCGCGTTTAAAAAAGCTTATGGCAAAGAGCGCAAAACTGTGATTGACAATCTGAAAGAAGCTGTAGTTGCAGCAAAGAAGATCGAGGAGCAGGATGTTGTCTTTCTGATGGATCGCTTCGGATATGCAAAGATTGTGGATACTTCTGTCTATGAGAGAAATAAAGAGGCGGCAAACGCAGAATACAAGCATATCTTTACGTGCAAAAATACGGATAAAATCTGTATTTTTACGGACAAGGGACAGATGCATCTGCTAAAAGTGCTTGATCTTCCATATGGAAAATTCCGGGATAAAGGAACACCGATTGACAACCTCTGCAATTATGACAGTAAAGAAGAGAATGTTGTATATCTGGCAGGTCTTGAACATGTCAGCTCGCACCGGATGTTATTTGGCACAAAGTATGCCATGATCAAAGTTGTGGACGGTATGGAATTTGTGGTCGCAAAAAAGACAACGGCGGCAACAAAGCTGGGAGAGGAAGATGAAGTACTAACGGTATGTCCGTTAGAAGAAAATGATACACTGGTGATGGCAACAAAGAAAGATATGTTTCTTCGGATTGACTGTGCACAAATTCCGCAGAAAAAGAAAGGTGCGGTGGGCGTGCGTGGCATGAAACTGGCTGCCGGGGATGAACTGAAAAGTATTCATGTGCTGCATGAAGGTGAGGAGAAAGAGGTCGAGGTGAAAGGAAAGCCGGTTGCCCTGCATCGTCTGCATGTGGGAAACCGTGATACCAAAGGAGTAAAGAAATAATGAACACCATTTTGTTTGATCTGGACGGAACGCTTATTGATTCTTCCGAGGGAATCATAAAATGTGTTTTATATACGCTTGATTTTTACGGAATTAAGGAGCCGGATACGGCAAAATTATACCGGTTTATCGGGCCGCCGCTTTCGGAGAGTTTTGAAAGATATTATGGATTTTCGCATGAAAAAGCGTATGAGGCTGTGCAGAAATACCGGGAACGGTACAATAAGACCGGTATTTTTGAGTGTAAGTTATATCCGGGTGTGGAGAAGTGTATCCGTACATTAAAAGAACAGGGATACCGGATTGGCATGGCATCTTCCAAGCCGGAAGTATCCTGCAGACGGATTCTGGAGCATTTTGGAATTCTTCCGCTGTTTGATGATGTGGTAGGTGCAACATTTGATGGTACACGGGATAAAAAATCCGAGATTCTTAAGGAAGTCATGCGCCGCTGGAGTCATATTCCAAAATCCGAGATGTGTCTGATCGGGGATACGATGTTTGATGTCAACGGGGCGAAAGAACTTGGAATTTTCTGTATTGCAGTCAGTTATGGGTTCGGGGATGTGGAAGAAATGAAAGCAGCAGGAGTAGCAGGCATGTGCGATTCCCTAGAGCAGCTTCCGGAGCTGCTGCGTAAGCTGCATACATGTGACGTGCATAAAAACCGTTAAAAAATTAAGCGGTTGTAAACGCTTAACATAGAAAATAATTGGGAAAAGAGAAACGGGAGGATATCGTATGGAATTTTTTAAGGAGATTTTAGGGAAAATATGGTATATTCTATACCCGTTTCTTTTTTATTATGCGGTGATGCTGATTATTATGACAATTGCACAGTGGGCATTTGGAGGAGATGCCACACATTATGTGTTCTGTCAGCTGATTGCCACTGTTTTTACAATTCCATCCATGCTTCCGTTTTATCGTCAGGGACAGGCACTGGCAGGGATTGCAAAGCAGCCGTTTGGAATCAGCCGGGAACGTATCTGTCATGCACTTTTTGCGGCCGGGATCATGGCATGCTTTGGAATTTCTTTGAACAATCTCATATCCATGACGAAACTGACGGAAATTTCGATGGGTTACCAGCAGGCAAATACCGATTTTTACGGAAGTACAATAGGAATGGAAATTCTTTGTCTGGCAGTGTTTACCCCGATTCTGGAAGAACTGGTATTCCGGGGGATTCTTTTTGGAAGATTAAAAGATATGCTGTCGAAACCGTTTGCGGTTGGAATTTCGGCATTGATTTTTGCGGCCGTGCATGTCAATATCGTGCAGTTTATTTACGCACTGATTCTTGGTGTGGTGCTGGCACTTCTGATGGATCGTGCGGGAAATGTCTATGCATCCATGATCGGACATATGACGGCAAATTTTATTGCGGTAGTCCGGACGGAAACGCATTGGCTGGATTTCAGTGTCAGGGGAGATGCGGTCGCATGGATATTTTCCCTGATGATACTGGGAGCTGGGATTGTGCTGATGTGGAGGTATTTGTCCGATAGAAAAACAATCGCCTAAATAAAAGACAATAAAAAAAGGAGTACAAAAGAAGATGAAAAGTTTATGGAAAAAAGTAATTTGCGGGGCACTTGTGGCTGGAATGCTGGCACAGTGCCCACAGAGTATTTATGCAGAAGATGCCGCAAATACTGCCACGGTAACGGATACCGAGAGTAATCATGTAACACCGGATACTACGCAGCAGCCGGATGATACAAAACAGCCGGGAGATATCCAGCAGCCAGATGATACAAAACAGCCGGAAGAACTGCCACAGCCTTCTGCCGTGGAGGGACTGCATACAACAAAACAGGGGAAAACAAAGGTATATCTGGAATGGGAAGAAAGCAGCGATGCCACTTCCTATGTGATTTACCGGAAAACAGCCGGAGGGGCATACAAAAAACTTGTCGAGAGCAGTAAGCCATCCTATACCGATAAAAACGTATCATCCGGTAAGACATATACATATACATATAAAATTGTTGCAAAAAACGAGCAGAAGGAAGCGGATGAGGCTGCAAAAGTCACGTTTTCGAATACAGAGGCCGTACAGATCCGGTCACAGAAGTATACATACAGCCAGATGAAAAAAGACATGCAGGAACTGGCACAGCAGTACAGTGATTACTGTGAGATGACCAAAATCGGAACTTCTGTGCAGGGACGTGGAATCTATGATTTTGCAATCGGAAACCCGGATGCAGAGGAATCCCTTCTGATTGTCAGTACATTGCATGCCAGAGAGTATATCTGTTCTGCAGTCATGATGAAGGAAATCCAGTATTATCTGGAAAATTATAACGGAACCATCGGTGGGGTCAAAATGTCAAATGTCCTCCAGAAGATGCAGATTCATTATATTGTCATGGCAAACCCGGATGGGGTGACGCTTTCCCAGACAAAACATTCCAGATGGAAATCCAATGGGCGTGGGGTGGACTTAAACCGGAATTTCCCGGCAAAACATTTTATTCCAGGTGGGAAAAAAGGGGAACAGGGATATTCCGGACCAAAAGCACTGAGCGAGCCGGAGTCCTATGCAGTAGCAACGCTGACCAGACAGCTGATGAAACAGCAAAATCTGCAGGGGGTGGTGAATTACCATGCCATGGGAAGAATTATTTACGGGGACTGTACGAAAGGAAGCCTGAAAAAAGATACCTATAAAATGTATGATATCGCAAAGAAAATTACCGGATACAGCAAAGCCCCGGATGGCGGCAGCGGAAAGTCCTGGGGAGGACAGTACCGGGAGTATGTGATGGATCTGCTTAATAAACCTTCCATCACCATTGAGATTGGAAGCTCAGTAGCACCGTGCCCGTACTGGCAGTATGAGATTGAATTCCAGAAAAACAGATATGTTGTTGTGCGGATTGCAAATGCATTGAAATAGAAAATAAAAACAGGATACTTTGACGCATCTGCCGGATTATGCTAGTATAGGGGAAACAGCTGACAGATGAGGAGAGTAAAAATGGCATACATATTTTTTGATATAGACGGAACACTGTGGGATGAAAAAATGCAGATTCCGGAGAGTACAATTCCAACCATCAGACAATTGCAGAAAAACGGACATAAGACATTTCTGTGCAGTGGAAGATCCCGCAGCAATATTAACGATAAGCGGCTGCTTGGGATCGGCTTTGATGGGATTGTTGCAGCATGCGGAAACCATGTGGAGATGGATGGAAAGGTTCTGTATGAAAATATTCTTTCCCCGGAACTGACAGAAAAAATTGTCCGGGTCATGGAAGAATGCCGGATGCCGATTGTGCTGGAAGGCCCGGACTGCCACTGGATAGATAAAGAAAATTTCAGGACGGATCCCTATGTGCTGTATCTTTTTGAGGCAATGGGAGCATCTGCTAAAATATTAAAAGGTTATTCACCGGAGATCCGCATTAATAAAATGTCGGGGGATATCCTGCCAACAACCGATTATAAACGGGTGCGCAAGGAGCTGGATGCGGATTTTGACTGTCTCGAACACGAGGGACATGTCGTGGAGTTTGTTCCGAAAGGAACATCGAAAGCGACCGGGATAGACTGGCTCTGCAGGCATATGGGTATTAAAAATGAGGATACCTATGCGATTGGTGACAGTGTCAATGATCTGGATATGCTTTCTTTTGTGGGACATGGAATTGCCATGGGAAACGGAACACCTCCGGCAAAAGAGGCGGCTGAATTTGTGACAACGGATATCTACGATGATGGAATAAAGCATGCAATGGAACACTATGGATTAATATAGAGTCTGAATCGAGGCAGAAATGAAAAAAAGAATTACAGAGTACCGGAAACGTGTGGACCGGCTTCTGGCAGACGAAGAAGAGAAAACATATGAGGAATGGGAATGTATTTTGGAAGAACATCTGGTTCAGATTGGATTTTTCCAGCACGAACGTCTGATTCATCTGATTGTAACGGTTACATTTGCTGTGATAACGGTACTGTCGTTGTTTGCTCCGCTTTTGACGGGGATCATGACACTCTATGGTTTTACCATGCTGCTCCTTGTGCTTCTTGTGCCGTATATTTTTCATTATTATACACTTGAAAACGAAACACAAAAAATGTATGCACAGTACGATGAAATAATAAAGCATACAAAGAAAGTGAATTCCGGGAATCTAAAAAAAATATAAAAATTGAGTATCACTGTTGACAATGAAAAACAACAGTGATATTTTATTTACAGAAAGAGTTAGCACTCGAATAAAGTGAGTGCTAGTAAAGGCGAAAAGGAGGCTATTTGTAATGAAATTAGTGCCATTAACAGACAGAGTAGTATTAAAACAGTTAGAAGCAGAAGAGACTACCGCATCCGGTATCGTATTACCGGGAGCAGCACAGGAGAAGCCACAGGAAGCGGAAGTAATCGCTGTAGGTCCTGGCGGAGTGGTAGACGGAAAAGAAATCGTTATGCAGGTAAAAGAAGGCCAGAAAGTAATCTATTCCAAATATGCAGGGACAGAAGTAAAACTTGATGGGGAAGAGTACATTATCGTAAGACAGAATGATATTCTTGCAATTGTTGAGTAGTTTTTATAAATTGGAAATTATAGGCTGAATTTTAAAGAAGAGAGGTTATTGTAGTCATGGCAAAAGAGATTAAATATGGTTCAGACGCCAGAGCAGCACTTGGTGCAGGTGTCGATAAATTAGCAAATACCGTTCGTGTAACATTAGGACCGAAAGGACGTAACGTTGTACTGGATAAATCCTTTGGTGCTCCACTGATCACAAACGATGGTGTAACAATCGCAAAAGAAGTGGAACTTGAGGATGCATTTGAGAACATGGGTGCACAGCTCGTAAAAGAAGTTGCAACAAAGACCAATGATGTGGCTGGTGATGGTACAACTACCGCTACCGTTTTAACACAGGCTATGGTTCAGGAAGGAATGAAGAACCTGGAAGCAGGAGCAAATCCGATCGTGTTAAGACGTGGTATGAAAAAGGCAACAGATGCTGCTGTTGAGGCATTAAAGGAAATGAGCCAGAAGGTTAAGGGCAAGGAGCAGATTGCAAAAGTTGCAGCAATTTCTGCTGGTGACGAAGGGGTTGGTAATCTGGTAGCAGATGCTATGGAGAAAGTTACCAACGATGGTGTCATCACAATTGAAGAATCCAAGACCATGCAGACAGAGCTTGATCTGGTAGAAGGTATGCAGTTTGACAGAGGTTACTTATCTGCTTATATGTGCACAGATATGGATAAGATGGAAGCAAATCTCGATGATCCATACATCTTGATCACAGACAAGAAGATTTCCAATATCCAGGATATCCTGCCACTGCTTGAGCAGATCGTACAGTCCGGTGCAAGACTTCTGATCATCGCTGAAGATATCGAGGGAGAAGCACTCACCACATTGATCGTAAACAAACTGCGTGGTACATTCAACGTAGTAGCTGTCAAGGCTCCTGGATATGGTGACAGAAGAAAGGCCATGCTTGAGGATATAGCAATCCTTACCGGCGGTCAGGTGATCAGCTCCGATCTTGGATTAGAACTGAAAGATACCACCATGGATATGCTTGGACGTGCAAAATCCGTTAAGGTTCAGAAAGAGAACACCGTTATCGTGGATGGTGCCGGAGACAAGGATAAGATTCAGGGACGTATCAAACAGATCCGTGGACAGATCGAGGAGACCACTTCTGAATTTGATAAAGAAAAGTTACAGGAAAGACTTGCAAAGATGGCAGGCGGTGTCGCAGTCATCCGTGTCGGTGCTGCAACAGAGACCGAGATGAAGGAAGCAAAGCTTCGTATGGAAGATGCATTAAATGCTACCCGTGCAGCAGTCGAGGAAGGTATTATCGCAGGTGGTGGATCTGCATACATCCATGCATCCAAGAAGGTTGCAGAGCTTGCTGATTCCTTAGAGGGAGATGAAAAGACCGGTGCGAAGGTTATCTTAAAGGCACTGGAAGCTCCTTTGTATTACATCGCTGCAAACGCAGGTCTTGAAGGTGCTGTTATCATCAATAAGGTAAAGGAATCTGCACCGGGAACCGGTTTCAATGCAGCTACCGAAGAGTATGTTGACATGGTAGAATCCGGAATTCTTGATCCGGTTAAGGTTACAAGAAGTGCCCTGCAGAATGCAACATCCGTTGCTTCTACATTACTTACCACAGAGTCTGCTGTTGCAAACATTAAGGAAGATACTCCTGCAATGCCAGCTGGTGGTGCTCCGGGAATGGGCGGAATGATGTAATCGGACATAACCGTTGCGTTATAAAGTAAACATAGTATCAAAAACCATGTGAAATAGATATGAAAAGCCTTGAAAATCAAGGCTTTTCATTTTTTTTGTCCTATGATATGATAGTAAAAGCGTAACGGTTCAAAGACAAAGGAACCGTTTGGAAAAACAACGAAAATCAGGAGTGGAAAAAATGAGTCGAGTGATTGTTGTAACGGACAGTAACAGTGGTATTACACAAAGCGAGGCAAAAGAACTTGGCGTAGTGGTAATGCCGATGCCTTTTTATATTAACGGACAGATGTTTTATGAAGATATTGACCTGACACAGGAGCAGTTTTATCAGAAACTCAAAGAGGGCGGAGAGATCAAAACCTCCATGCCGCTGGTTGGAGATGTGACCGATAAATGGGATGAACTTTTGAAAGAATACGATGAAATTGTATACATACCGATGTCTTCGGGCTTAAGTAGTTCCTGTGAGACGGCATATATGCTTTCCCAGGACTATGACGGAAAAGTACAGGTAGTCAATAACCAGCGTATTTCCGTAACGATGCGGCAGTCCGTGCTCGATGCCAAAATGCTGGCAGAGCAGGGAAAAGGTGCAGAAGAAATCAAAGAGATTCTGGAAAAAGAAAAATTTGAATCCTCCATATACATTATGGTTGACACACTGGAGTATCTGAAAAAAGGCGGACGTATTACACCGGCAGCAGCAGCACTGGGAACCTTACTGAAACTGAAACCGGTATTGCAGATCCAGGGAGAAAAGCTGGATGCATTTGCAAAGGCACGTACGGTAAAACAGGCAAAAACAATCATGACCGAGGCTATGAAAAACGATTTTGAGAAGCGTTTTCACAGCCCGGATGGGGAGAAGATGAATCTGGAACTGGCCTATACATTTGACACTGCAGCCGCTGAGGCATTCAAAGAAGAAGTGCAGGCTGTCTTTCCGGACAATGAGATCGTCATGCAGCCACTGTCATTATCCATTGCCTGTCATATCGGACCGGGAGCACTTGCGATCGCATGTTCCAAAAAGATTGAAGCGTAGCAGGCAGCTTTTGGAAACTTTCATATGCTAACAAATTAAAGTTTATGACTTGTAATTTCAGTGGGAATCCTTTATAATCATAAAGTAAAAACGGATGGGTTTTTACACCTGTCCGTTTTCGTGCGTAAAAAAGTGCGCACGGAAAGTTAAAGCAGACATACAGGAGGAATAAAAGATGGTTAAAGCAGTTGTTGGCGCTAACTGGGGCGACGAAGGCAAAGGCAAGATTACGGACATGCTTGCAAAGCAGGCCGATATTATTGTACGTTTTCAGGGAGGTGCGAACGCAGGACACACAATCGTAAATGACTACGGAAAGTTTGCATTACATACACTTCCGTCCGGAGTATTTTACAGTCATACAACGAGTGTGATTGGAAATGGTGTGGCACTTGATATTCCACGTCTTTTCAAAGAGATTAAGTCCATCACAGACCGCAACGTTCCGATGCCAAAGATTCTTGTGTCCAACCGTGCACAGATTGTGATGCCGTATCACGTACTGTTTGATCAGTACGAGGAGGAACGTCTGGGAGGAAAATCTTTCGGATCGACAAAATCTGGTATTGCTCCGTTTTATTCAGATAAATACGCAAAGATCGGTTTTCAGGTAAGTGAGCTTTTCGACGATGAGCTGTTAAAGGAAAAGGTAGTCCGTGTTGCAGAGCAGAAGAATGTAATCTTAGAGCATCTGTATCACAAGCCACTGATTGATACGGATGAATTATTAAATACATTACATGAGTACCGCGATATGGTAGCTCCATATGTATGTGATGTTTCCTTATTCCTGGACAAGGCACTCAAAGAAGGAAAGACGGTTCTCTTAGAAGGACAGCTTGGAACATTAAAAGATCCGGATCACGGAATTTATCCAATGGTTACCTCATCTTCCACACTGGCTGCATACGGTGCAATCGGGGCAGGAGTTCCGCCATATGAGATCAAACAGATCATTACCGTATGTAAGGCATATTCTTCTGCTGTAGGTGCCGGTGCATTTGTAAGTGAGATTTTCGGAGATGAGGCAGATGAACTTCGCCGCCGCGGTGGAGATGGTGGAGAGTTCGGTGCAACCACCGGACGTCCGAGAAGAATGGGATGGTTCGACTGTGTAGCCAGCAAATATGGCTGTCGTCTGCAAGGAACAACCGATGTAGCATTTACTGTACTTGATGTATTAGGATATCTGGATGAGATTCCGGTATGTACCGGATACGAGATCAACGGAGAAGTGACAACCGAATTTCCGGTTACTAGTCTCTTGGAGAAGGCAAAGCCGGTACTCACAAAGCTTCCGGGATGGAAATGTGACATCCGCGGTATCAAGAAGTATGAAGAACTTCCGGAAAATTGCCGCAAGTACATTGAGTTTATCGAGGGACAGATTGGATATCCGATCACCATGGTTTCCAACGGACCGGGAAGAGATGATATCATTTACCGTGAGTCTTCTCTGAACAAGTAATCGAAACAAGTAACAGAGCCTGTAAAAAGCAGCGAATCGAATCTGATCCGGTTTGCTGCTTTTAGAGTATAAGAAAGCCTATGCAGATAGAAGTAATAATTGAAAAAAAATTACATAAACTTAATGCGGAAGAAGGAAAAACCATTTTAGAGACACTTCAGGAACATGGAATCCATGTGCTGACAGCGCCATGCGGCGGCAGGGGAAGATGCAGAAAGTGTACCGTAGAGGTGGAACATATGGGAGAAGTACTCGCCTGTATGACAAAAGTAACCGATGGTATGCGTATCACAATTCCGAAAGTGCAGCTTCGCGCACAGAAGTCTAAAATTGCAGAAAACGGAACGGTCACACATTATCCGGCGGATGACGGAGAAGGGCTGGATGCGGCATGCGATATCGGTACGACGACGGTGGTCTGCCATTTGATCGATGGAAGGACAGGAGAAAAGCTGGCAACGGTCAGTGAACCAAGCGCACAGAGAAGTTTTGGTGCAGATGTGCTTTCACGTATTCAGGCATCTGAAGCCGGAAAACTGGAGATATTAAAAGAACAGATCATTTTTCAGATTGCACAGATGCTTCGGACGCTGCAGAAAAAAGCAGGGAGAGAGGAACAGATTCACCGTCTTGCCGTGGTGGGAAATACGGTAATGTGTCATCTGTTTGCGGGAATTTCGCCTGTTTCCATCGGGGTGACGCCGTTTATGCCGCAGGAATTCTTTGGAAAAGAGTATACCGGAGAGCAGCTTGGACTTACGGATTGCAGATCGGTATACATAGCACCGGCGGTTGCCGGATTTGTCGGAGGGGATATTACTTCGGATCTTTTGGCAGTGATGCGGAAGAACCCCAAAGAGAAAGTGCTTCTTCTGGATATTGGAACGAACGGAGAGATGGCGGTCGGAAACGAAGAGCAGATTTACTGCTGTGCCACGGCGGTCGGATCTGCATTTGAAGGTGCGGAGATGGCGATGGGAATGCCGGCAGCGGTCGGAGCAATATCCCATGTCTGGCTTGACCAGCGGAGAATCCGGGTGCAGGTAATCGGAGACGAGGAGGCATGTGGTATTTGCGGTTCCGGTCTGATTGATGCGCTTGCGGTTATTTTAGAGATGGGGCTTCTTGATCACACAGGATTGTTAAAGCAGAAACAGTCGGTCTCAGTTGCTTACCGGAAATATCTGGGAGAATATGCCGGACAGCCATGTGTCTGGCTGGCACATAAGGTATGTGTGACGCAGGAAGATATCCGGGGACTACAGCTTGCAAAGGCAGCATTTGCAGCCGGAATGCGGATTCTGCTACAGGACAGTCATACTTCTTATGAACAGCTGGATCAAGTCATTCTCGCAGGTGGTTTTGGCAGCTATCTGAAAAAAGAATCGGCAGCGGCGATTGGACTGATCCCAAAGGAATTACTTCCGATTACGGATTCAGTTGGAAATGCAGCCGGAGAAGGCGCAGTATCAGCAGCTATTTCAAAAAAAGCAAGAGAGCAGCTTTCCATAATTCAGAAAAGTATGCATTATATAGAACTGTCTACCCATCCGGATTTTTCACAGGAATATATGAACCAGATGGATTTTGATGGAAGCGAGCGATAGAAAGGGAAAAAATGATAGAACTGATAGAGGTATTAAAAGCCGTATTATTTGGAATTGTGGAAGGCGTGACCGAGTGGCTTCCCATCAGCAGTACCGGGCATCTGATTCTGCTGAATGAAGTGGTCAAACTGAAAGTAAGTGATGAATTTTACAGCATGTTCGAGGTCGTGATCCAGTTGGGAGCGATTCTTGCGGTCGTTGTTTTATTCTGGAGCCAGATCTGGCCGTTTGGAAGAAAAAACAATGTAGCACCTTTGACAAAACGGGGACCGGGCGCATGGATCAAAACAGATATTTTTAAATTGTGGTTTCATATTCTGGTTTCTACCATTCCGGCAGCGGTGATCGGTGTTCTTGCGGATGACTGGGTGGAGGAACATTTTTACAATTACCAGATGGTATCTGTCATGCTGATTCTGTTTGGTATTGCGTTTATTCTGATTGAGAATTCCCATAAAGGGAAAAATGTCAGAATCCATACGCTTGCGGATATCGGTTATGATACGGCACTTTTTATCGGCCTGTTTCAGCTGATCGCTGCGATCTTTCCGGGAACCTCCCGGTCCGGTGCAACGATTGTCGGAGCACTTTTGATCGGGGTGTCCAGAACTGTTGCGGCAGAGTATACGTTTTTCCTTGCCATTCCGGTTATGTTTGGTGCCAGTATCCTAAAGATTGCAAAGTTTGGACTGGATTTTTCGACATCTGAGGTCATTATCCTGTTTGTGGGATGTGTCATTGCATTTGTGGTTTCCCTGATCGTTATCCGTTTTCTGATGGGATATATTAAAAAACATGATTTCAAGGTGTTTGGATATTACAGGATCATTCTTGGCATTTTTGTGCTGGCGTGTGGATTTTTAGGAGCATTACATGCTTAAACTATATATCCGGCCGGTCTGTTTCCAGCGTCCGGAAGAAGAGGAGAATTCGCTGTCTCTTCTTGTGGAGAGCCGCAGGGAGAAAGTAAGAACAATAAAAGGAAAAGAAAACCGCAGCAGATCCATTGCGGCGGGTCTTCTGCTCCGGCATATGCTGCTGGAAGAACAGATCCCTTATGCCGAAGAATCTTTTGGGCTGGAAGGACATGGAAAGCCGCGTCTGAAAAAAGATGGGGTTTTCTTTAATTTAAGCCATGCGGGAGCATACGCAGTGGGAGCACTGTCGGATGTCCCGGTAGGTGTGGATGTGGAACAGCAGAACCGTTTTTGGCAGGAAGCCCGCAATCAGAGGCTGGCAAAGCGGATATTAACGGAAGCGGAATGGAACTGGTGGAAAGATGCCGGGGATGATCCGCAGGAACTGCTCCGGTTCTGGACAAGAAAAGAAAGCTATGTGAAAATGACCGGGGAAGGAATGACAAAGGCATTTCATACCGTGGATACCCTGCATGGGAAATACTATAAAGAAATTCCGCTGGGAACCATAAAAGACAGATATCTGATCAGTGTCTGTACGCAGGAAGATAGGACTTGCGATTTTGTATGTAAAATGTTAGATTAATATCTGGAGGCAGAATATGCATGATGAATTAACAAAAAAGGATATTGAAAAAATGGAGGCAGAGATTGAACACCGGAAGCTGGTGGTTCGGAAGGAAGCCCTCGAAGATGTAAAAGAAGCACGTGCCCAGGGAGACCTGAGCGAAAATTTTGAATATAAGGCAGCCAAAAAGTTCAAAAACGAAAATGAAAGCCGTATCCGTTATCTGGAAAAAATGATCAAGACAGCAGTGATTGTTTCGGAAGACTCTCCGGAAGATGAAGTTGGAATGAACAATACCGTCGATATTTATTTTGAAGAGGACGATGTGACGGAAACATATAAACTGGTGACAACAGTCAGAAGCAATTCACTGAAAAATCTGATCAGCAGGGAATCACCGCTTGGCGCAGCTATTTTCGGGCATAAAGTCGGAGATCGCTGTGAAGTTCATGTAAATGATAATTATTCCTATTTTGTGCAGATTAAGCGTATTGTCAATACTATGGATGACGGCACAGATGAGCTTCGAAAATTTTAACAATAGGAGAAAAATATGAAAGTATCGGAAATTTTAAAGAAGAATGAGGTGACAATCTCATGTGAGATTTTCCCGCCAAAACAGGGAGCACAGCTTCAGAATTACAAGGCAATCGCAGCAGAAATCGCAAAGCTGAAACCGGCATATATCAGCTGTACATATGGAGCAACCGGCGGAACGAGTGATTATACCGTAGAGATCGCAGATGCGATCAACTCTTATGGGGTGCCGGCAATCGCACATCTGACCTGCGTCTCTTCCACAAGAGAAAAGGTACATACTGTAATCCATGAGCTGAAAGAGCGCGGAATCGAAAACATCCTTGCACTTCGCGGGGATATTCCGACAAACACGGATTTTCCGCTTCCGGATCAGTATCACCATGCGATTGAACTGATCCGCGAGATCAAAGAGGCAGGAGATTTCTGTATCGGCGGTGCATGTTATCCGGAGGGACATCCGGAGGCTGCCAATATGAATGAAGATCTGGATCATCTGAAAGAAAAAGTGGATGCAGGCTGTGAATATCTGACCACACAGATGTTTTTTGATAATAACATTTACTATCGTTTTCTGTATAAGGCACTTGCCAAAGGAATTGATGTTCCGGTGACCGCCGGAATCATGCCGGTTACTAATGCAGCACAGGTGAAGAGAACGATTTCCCTGACCGGAAATCTGGTTCCTGCAAAATTCTTAAGTATTGTGGATCGTTTTGGGGACAACCCTGCAGCCATGAAACAGGCTGGAATTGCCTATGCAACCGAGCAGATCATTGATCTGATTGCCAATGGAGTCAACCACATTCATATTTATTCCATGAATAAACCGGATGTCGCAGCGGCGATCATGAATAATCTGTCACAGATTTATGTGAGAGAGCAGGCGTGAAAATGAAGAAAAAGGAAGAACAGCTGGTCCGTAAAGTGACCGATATGATACAAAAAACGCGGGAAGGAAAACTGCACTGGGATATTCAGTGCCAGACTACCGAGTACAACGATCCGGCGAAGAAACCAGTGGAAACCGAAGAGGGAGAGACATGGGTGATTGATGAGTGTTTTGTTTCCTATCACTGTATGGATCAGGAAAAAGAATTTCTATTGGTTTCTTATGAGCAGATCTACACCTGCGGAGAGAAAAAGAAGTCCTGCAATTTGATTTTTCTGCCACCGCTTGGCATCCGCTTCTTCGATGTGGATGTTTTAGCTCCGTATGCAGTGGAGGCGGATCAGATGCTGATCTACGAAGTACATATGCTGTGGCTGACCGTGCTTGAGCAGTATAAAAAAGATCCACAGAGCATGGAACTGGATGTGACAGGGCGCGAGCTGGTACTGCAGCAATAAAAATGAATATACAATGTGTATAATAAGTTGAAAAAACCTCTGGAATTTTTAGACAAAATTTCCAGAGGTTTTTTGGCAGTTTTTCCAACTTTATTTCGTATACATTTTCAAGTATAATGAAAGACGAAAAAACCCGAAAAATCATTCAAAAGGAGGAAAAAATGGGAGAGAGAAGGTTTTCAACAAAGAACCGTTTTGTAAGTTTTTTACTTGCAATTGCGATGGTTCTGACACTTTTGCCGATTGGGGCGGTACAGGCAAAAGCAGAAGGCAGCAGACAAATTATTATGCACTTCAAAAATTCTACAAATTGGGAGGCTGTTTATACGAAAATAGCCGAAGGAGATAGCTGGACGGCTGTTGATGGTTATGGTTATGCAAATAGCTGGCCAGGAGCTGAAGTAGAAAAAGATTCTGCAAATGAAGGCTGGTATAGCTTTACAATTAGCACAAATTCAGAGAAGGAATTCCATTGTATATTTAATAATAAAGGAAATGGAAAACAAACAGGTAATATTGGATTTACGGCAAATGGTTCTAAAGTAGAAAAGTGGGTTACTGGCGAACAAGAGGAAACGGTAATCGAGGATCAGGCACCGGAAGGATGGAAGGAATCTACAAGCAGCGCACCGGTAAAACCGGTTATAAAAGTACAGAGTCCGGTTGTACATGAGGACCGTACAGTTACATTTAATCTGGATGCAACAGGCGAATATAAAGATGCAGAAGATGTTCGGCTTATGGGAACTGTCGCAGGAACGAACTGGGATAATGGATTATCAATGAAAAAGGAAGGAGATAAATTCACCGTAACAGTTCAAAAACAAAATCCAGGAATATATGGGTATAAGTATAAAATTGGGACTAGCTGGATCACAGACCCTGCAAATGATGCCATGACAGACGGCAATAGTAGATTAGTAGTTCCGGGACTTGAATCAAAAAATATGGAAGCTTTGGCTGGTAAGGATCTCGAACTTCCGAAAACATTAAAGCTTTATGGCGATGATGGAACAAGCAGTGATGAAACAGTTTCATATACATTAAAAGACCCTTCTTTAAGTGATAAGGTTACATTGAAAGATGAAACAATCAATGTGAAAAAAGGCAGTGGAATAAAAACTGTTGATTTAATTGCAACCGCTGGAAATGAAAAGTCCGATGTTACCGTTAACGTTGTACAAAAGCAGTATAAAGTAACAATTAATATGTATTCTCCAGATTTTGAAATGAAATCTGGTGTATCTGATGTATATATATATAATAAAAATGGTGCTGAAAAGGAATTTGTTCCTTTAAATAATACAATAGAAGACACAGAAAATAATGTGACTTGGTTACAGGGAACAACTTATGTTTCGTTTAATTCGCTTGGGATTATTGGAAGACCAACGGCGGGGTCATGGGATGGACAGGATAGTAATCAGTATTATGTTATTGATGAGGAAAAATCAGAAATAACCTTATGGTATGTGTTTGGGAAAAAACCGGTTATAGAAAAACCGGTCATTACCAAAGCAGATCCAAGGTATCTGTGTCTGGAATACGAAAATGATACTTTGACAACCACTCCGGAGTTTTATTCATGGACTACTGGTATTGAAGAGAAAGTACGCAAACCATTTGAATCTGACGGGAACGGAAAATGGAAGATCAAAGTTCCTGTTAAATCAACTTGCACGAAGGTTGATTTCGTGGTTGTGTTGGATCCTTCCGGCTCTGACTGGATCAAGGATGGAGGAGATCACTCCATTGCATTTCCACAAGAGCAGAACGTTGTATGCGCAAGCATGAAAAAAGGGGAAGAACCTGTATTGAGTGCTCCATACAATAAGGGATATGAAGTCCTTCCAAAAGAAAATAAGATTGCATTTTATTATCGGGATGATAACGCCTTAATTGATGATAAGCTTGCAGATATGAAGGTATCTGTAGATATCAATGGTACGGAATATGAAATGATTTATAATGCTGGGAATAAGCGTTTTGAGTATAACTATAACAAACTGGAAAGCGGACGTACATATTATCGTTATAAAGTCGGGGATGAATATATTTTAGACAAATATAACGATAAGCAGGAACAAAAAGAGGGAAACGATTATTCTTATATTGAGTATTATAAACTGAATGCCACTATTCAGGCAGAGGTAATGAATGCGTCATTTAATTATAATGAGAATAATGTCGTAAAATTTACTGTAAATCAGGATGAGAATGAGACAAAGAATGAGACAAAGAAGATGGAAGTTGCATCTGCAAGTATTGATGTTTCTTCTTTAGGTGGAAGCAGTACATTGGCAATTGTACCGGATTTGCAGGCGGTAACAATATCAGCCACAACAGATACTTCGCTAGGTAAGAAAACATTGCCAATTGTTGTAACAGATCAGTATGGAAATGAGTATTCAACAAGTGTACAGGTTGAAGTGACTGCTCGAACCAGGAAAAATGCGAAAGATTTTGATTGGGATGAATCCGTTATTTATTTTATGGTAACGGACCGCTTCTTTGATGGAAATGAATCAAACAATACAGCAAGCGGAGCACAGACTTACGGAAAGGATAATGCAGGTCTGTATCATGGTGGTGATTTCGCAGGAATTACACAAAAGTTAGACTATTTAGAGGATTTGGGAATTAATACAATCTGGATTACTCCTATTGTAGAAAATATTCCGGGAGTTACGGTAACTGACACGGGAAAAGAAGATGTTCCGTACAATGCTGCATACCATGGATATTGGGCAAGCGATTTTACAAAACTGAACCCAACGCTTGGAACAAAAGAAGAATTCCAGACATTGATCGATCAGGCACATAACCGCGGTATTCGTATTATGGTAGATATTGTGGTTAACCATGCCGGATATGATACAAAGTTTGGCGATATGATCCGGAGTGAGGACGATGTTGTATCCGGAAGTGACCAGAAGGATTCCTTAAGTGATTTGCCGGATTTTAAAACAGAAGACCCTGCGGTCAGCGCGCAGCTTGTAAAGTGGCAGACCCAGTGGGTAAAGGATTTTGGCATCGACTATTTCCGTGTTGATACAGTTAAACATGTGGAAAACGATACTTGGGCAGAATTAAAAAATGCTCTGACGGAAGTAGATTCAGATTTTAAGATGATTGGAGAGTATGCAGGAGGAGGCTATGCTTCTAATGGCAATACTTTAGGAACCGGAGAAATGGATTCGGATCTGGATTTTGATTTTAATGATCAGGCAGCTAATTTTGTAAAAGGAAATATTTCTTCTGTAGAAAATTTCCTGGCATCCAGAAACAGTGCGTTAAATAATACTTACATGACAGGACAGTTTCTTGGAAGTCATGATGAAGATGGATTTAAGCAGAAACTTTTGGATGGTGGAATGAAAGAAGATGCAGCAACTGCAGCGTCTATGGTTGCAGCAAGCTTACAAATTACTGCAAAGGGACAGCCAGTGATTTATTATGGTGAGGAAATCGGACAGACAGGATTAAATAATTATCCATATCAGACAAATCGTTATGATTTTGACTGGTCAATAGTAAGTAATGACAATAAGACCTATCAGCATTATAAGAAGATGCTTTCTATCCGTAATGCATATACAGATGTATTTGCAAGAGGAGACAGAAAAACAATTTTAGCATCTGATGAAAATGGTTATGATATTGTATCCAGAAGCTACAAAGGAACAAAATTATATGTTGGTTTAAATATCAAAGATGTTGCACAGACTGTAGAAATTCCAGTTAGTGAAAATAATGGAACTGTTTTGAAGGATCTGTATTCTGGAAAAACATATACGGTAAGTAACGGAAAGATTAAAGTGATCATTCCAGCGGCAACAGATGGTGGCACCGTTGTTCTGGAAAATAATTCAAGTACCAACGGAGGTTCTACCGGAGGAAGTTCTTCCAGCGGAAGCACAACAACCGAAACCAAGCCTTCTGAAGATACCAAAAAGGATACAACAACGATCGTTATTCCTGCAGAAAAACTTCCGGAAGGAACGACTGCAACCGTAACAGTCACAAAGGATGCAAGCGGAAAAGTAACCGCAGAGGCAGCAGTAGCAGCAACTGGAAAGACAAGCAAAACAGGCGTGAAAGCAACCGTAAATGCCGATGTGATCCAAGCTGTAACAGAAGCTGCCGGAACGAAAGACGTAACCATCACACAGGAAGTCAAGAAAGCAGATGGAACCACTGCATACACCGTACAGGTAAATGCAGCAGACGTCAAAGCAGGTGCAAAACTTGCAGTCATGAAGAAAGACGAAAAGACCGGAGAACTGGTTCTTGTGAATAAGAAATCGTATAAGGTTACAAAGGACGGTTCCGTATCACTGACTTTCAAAGACCGTGGCGTATACGTCTTAAAGACACAGGCAGAAGTTAAGGCAGCTGCAAAGCAGATTGCAAAGACTATCGCACCTGCAAAGAGCACAGTAAATATTGGTGTAAAAAAGACAACCGTATTCCAGTGGAGCAAGAAACTGAATATGGAAAACGTTGCAAAGATTACCTATAAGTCTTCCAAGAAGTCTGTGGTTTCCGTAAATAAAAACGGAAAGATTACAGGAAAGAAGAAGGGAACCGGAAAAGTAACGGTAACCGTTACCTTAAAAGATGGAACAAAGAAAATCGTAACCATTAAGGTAACTGTAAAGTAAGAAAATATCAATAAATTACTCATTATCTGCTATCGGGGCTTATGGAGGGAGAACCTCTGTAAGCCCTGATTTTTATTGGACTTTCATGTGTCACTGTGCTATACTCGTGATACATTAAGGAGGAGGCAAAATGAAGAAATCATATGCAGTGATCACAGGGGCAAGCTCCGGAATCGGTATGGCGTTTGCACGGCAGCTTGCAGCAGAGGGGTATCGTCTGGTGCTGGTTGCACGCAGAGAGGACCGGCTACAGGAACTGGCGCAGGAATTACAAAAGAAGGGAACCGAGAGCATTGTGATATCGGCAGATTTGTCACAAAAAGAAGCCTGTTATCACCTGATGCAGCAGATCGAGAAGCTGCCAGTCGGGATATTGATTAACGATGCGGGATTCGGTGACTGTGGCAGCTTTCTGGAGACGGACGCAGATAAGGAAATGCAGATGATTGATGTAAATGTTAAGGCTATGCATCTTCTTATGAAGCTGATGCTTCGCCGTATGGAGAAGCAGGAGGGCGGTTACATCTTAAATGTGGCTTCCTCGGCGGGACTTCTTCCGGCAGGGCCTTATATGGCCACCTATTATGCGACCAAAGCTTATATAGCCAGCCTGACACGTGCCGTGGCACTCGAACTGAAACAGAGAGGCAGCCGCGTGTATGTGGGGGCATTATGTCCCGGACCGGTGAATACAGAATTTAATGCCGTTGCAAATGTAGAGTTTGCACTGGCAGGAATTACTCCGGAATATTGTGTTAGATATGCTTTAAAGCAGATGAAAAGGCGCAAAGTAGTGATTGTTCCTACGTTGACGCTAAAAGCCGTGACAACCTGTGGAAGATTTATACCACAAAAAGTGCTGATTGCAATTACCGCACATCAGCAGAAAAAAAAGCTCAGAGCAGAGGATATATCATAAGATGGAAGAAATTAAAATCGGTTCCCATGTGGGAATGGCAGGAAAAGAGATGTTTTTAGCGTCCGTAAAGGAGGCAGAAAGCTACGGAGCAAATGTGTTGATGCTCTATACGGGTGCACCACAGAATACCCGCAGAAAAGAAATCAAAGATCTGAATATTGAGGCAGGATGGGCCTATGCAAAACAGGCCGGAATCCGGGAGATTGTGGTTCATGCGCCTTATATCATCAATCTGGCAAATACCGTAAAGCCGGAGACATTTGAACTGGCTGTACAGTTTCTGGAAAAGGAGATCCGGCGCACGGCTGCTATGCGAAGTCATATCCTGGTGTTACATCCGGGGTCCGCGCTGGATGCGGGTGCAGAGGCCGGAATTGCACAGACTGTCCGCGGGCTGAATATGGTGCTGGATGAGAACGAGGATGAGGTATTTATTGCTCTGGAAACGATGGCAGGAAAGGGCAGTGAGATTGGAAGAACCTTTGAAGAAATTAAGGCAATCTATGATGGAGTGAACAAAAAGGAGCGGTTGAGAGTCTGTTTTGATACCTGTCATGTAAACGATGCCGGGTATGATCTGGTGCATGATTACGATGGTGTTTTTAAACATTTTGATCAGGTGATCGGACTCGACCAGATTGCGGTCTTTCATATCAATGACAGTTTAAATCCACTTGGGGCACACAAAGACCGTCATGCCAATATCGGGCAGGGAACCATTGGATTTGAGACGTTGCATCGTCTGGTTCATGATCCACGTTTTATGGAAATTCCAAAGATTTTGGAAACGCCATGGCTTTGTGCAGAGGGGGAGACAAAAAAGACGATTCCTCCATATAAAGAAGAAATTCAACAGCTTCTTGCAAAATAATGACAAAAAGGAGAATGGTTATGGAAACAAAACAACCGGGGATTTCCGGCTATTGGTTAAAGCTGATTGCTGTAATTTCCATGCTCATTGATCACACGTCAGCCGTTATTTTAGAACAGATTCCGGGACTGGAAAATCCCGCATTTTTGATGCGCATCATTGGAAGACTGGCGTTTCCGATTTACTGTTTTCTTCTGGTAGAGGGATTTTACCATACACGCAGCAGGGCAAAATATGCGGGAAGGCTTTTTTTGTTTGCACTGATTTCCGAGGTTCCGTTTGACCTGGCATTCAGCAGGAGAATGTGGGATTTTTCCAGCAACAATGTCTTTTTTACTTTGCTGTTCGGACTTTTGGTGATCTGGGGTGTTGAAGGGATAAAACAGAAGTTTGTGGCGGATGTTTACGGGGAAAAAGCAGCAGCCATCCGTGTGATTCTTATCATTGTGACAGTTGCAGCCGGGGGATTTCTGGCACTTCTTTTCCGTACAGATTACGATTTGTCGGGAATTGTGACAATTTTTGCAATTTACATGTTTTATCCGAAGAAAGTGAAGGGAATGGGTATCGGTGTTTTTGTTTTAACCCTGCTGGCAAGTATCATTGAAGCGGCAGCATTTCTGGATATGATACCGGTTTATTTTTACAATGGAACCAGGGGAAAACAGATGAAATATTTCTTTTATATATTCTATCCGGCACACCTGTTTCTTCTTGCCATGATCGCACGGGCAATGGGACTTTGGGCTTAATATTTTAAGAAGATGTTACGATTCTTATGAAATTCTTATCTTTTTCAGATACAGCTTGCGTTCCTGAAAAAGCGGGAGTACAATGCAGACGAAATGAAAGACAGATAGGAATGGAGGTCTTGGATGATGAGACAAAAATCTTGGAATCAGTTTAAAAAAACAATGGCTGCCTCGACACTGGCAGGAGCGATCACTTTTACAGGGTGTGCGGTGATGCCTTCGGTTACAGCTTTTGCAGATACAACAGAACAGACCGGTCAGGTATCGTATGATAATGAGGTGATGCCGATCCACACGGACGTGAAGACGGAGGCAAAACCGTTGATGAAGGGTACGTCATGTACGGTTTCGGATGGAAAGAACCTGTATTATGCGTTTGAAATGATGGGTGTGCGTATGGGAATTATGAAATACAACACCAAAACAGGCAAAAAGAGTGAGGTATATTCCTACAAAATAGGGAAAAACAAAAAGGGAAGCAATGGTTTTTCCCAATTATCTGTGGATAAGAAATATATTTATGCAACCTGGGACCGTTACTATGGAACCGATGCAACAAAAGAATATATTTACCGGATCGCAAAAGACGGGAAATCCGCAAAGAAACTTGCGCTCGGACGTGATCCACAGCTTGTAGATGGACGGATTTATTATCTGGCACTGAAAAGTAAAAGTGAAGATGGCATGAATTATTCGGAAGATACCGGAACCGTTATGAGTATGAAGACGGACGGAACGGATAAAAAGAAAGTTGCACAGATTGTAAACAGCGGAGATGCTTATCGGTATTCCCTGTTTCAGAGTGAGGGAAAGATTTACTATACCAAGGAAAACGAGAACAAGACATTTTATGATCTGGAGGGAAACAGTTATCAGAGAGAGGCCTTTGCGGTTAAGGATGAAAATTATCTGAGTGTTTCACTGGAAGCTGTCAATGATGGAACGTATACCTATAGTACGACAGGAAAGGATCGGTACATGCAGACGAAACTCTACCGGACAGATAACAGGACGGGAAAGAAAAACCTTGTGGCATCCTTTAAACTTGGCATTGAAAAATACTCGGTTTGTGGAAATTATGTATTCGTGGAAGCAAATGTTCCGTACAAGGGAGCTGATGTGACTGAGAAACTTGCAGTTTACTGCTATAAGGCAGATGGCAGCAGCAAAGTAAAGCTTGCTTCCTGGTTTCCGGCAGAATAAAATCCGGGTAACAATCGAAAAAATAAAAGAAGCACCGCGATTGCGGTGCTTCTTTTATTCTGGGGATTTATTTATCCAGATCTTTTTTATCTACATTCTGCAGCATCATTGCACGAACTTTCAGAGGAAGTCCGAACAGTGTGATGAATCCGTCTGCATCGTGATGATCGTACTGATCACCGGTTGTGAAACTTGCCAGAGACTCACTGTAGAGAGAGTATGGAGAAGTTGTGCCGGCTTTGATGATGTTTCCTTTGTAGAGCTTGAATTTTACTTCACCGGTGACATACTTCTGGGTAGAAGTAACAAATGCCTGGATTGCTTCGCGAAGAGGAGTGAACCATTTTCCTTCGTATACAACATTGGCAAGACGGTTGCCCATCTCTTTCTTTGCAGATAAGGTATCGCGGTCGAGAACCAGTTCTTCCAGCTGGTCATGTGCTTCCATAAGGATCGTTCCGCCAGGAGTCTCATATACACCACGGGATTTCATACCAACGACACGGTTTTCTACGATATCGATGATGCCGACACCGTGCTTTCCACCGAGACGGTTTAATTCACGGATGATATCGGAAACTTTCATTTCTTTTCCGTTTACAGTCTTTGGAACACCCTTTTCAAAGGTCATGGTTACATATTCGCCTTCGTCCGGAGCTTTCTCAGGGGAAACACCAAGAACCAGAAGATGATCATAATTTGGCTCGTTTGCAGGATTCTCCAGCTCAAGTCCTTCATGGCTGATATGCCATAAGTTACGGTCACGGCTGTAACTTTGGTCTGTGCCGAATGGAAGATCGATTCCGTGTGCTTTGCAGTATGCGATCTCTGCCTCACGGGAATCCATCTGCCACTTGTCATCACGCCAAGGAGCAATGATTTTGATATCCGGAGCAAGTGCTTTGATACCAAGCTCGAAACGGATCTGGTCATTTCCTTTTCCGGTAGCACCGTGGCAGATTGCAACAGCGTTTTCTTTTCTGGCGATCTCTACCAGTTTCTTTGCGATACCAGGACGTGCCATGGCAGTACCTAATAAGTATTTGTGCTCATATACAGCACCAGCCTGTACACAAGGTACGATGTAATCGTCACAGAACTCATCTGTGATATCTTCGATATATAATTTAGAAGCGCCGGATAATTTGGCTCTTTCTTCCAGTCCGTCTAATTCTTCGCCCTGTCCGCAGTTGATACAGCAGCAGACAACCTCATAACCATAAGTCTCCTTTAACCAAGGGATAATAGCGGTAGTATCGAGTCCGCCGGAGTAAGCTAAAACAACTTTTTCTTTCATAAGATTGTATCCTTTCTTTCTATATGGAATTGTACGCTCTCGTACGACTAACCCTACTATACATCAATCCAAATGAAAACACAAGTGAAAAAATATACATAAAATTGCATAAATATACATAAATTTGTGAATATTTGCTATTTACGGATGGAAAAAGATGGACTATTATAGGATAGAATCATATTTTTAAAAGAAAGAAAAGGTAAGAAACATGGTAAAGGTAGGAATTATCGGAGCGACCGGTTATGCAGGAGCAGAACTGGTGCGTATTTTATTGAATCATAAAGAGGCACAGATCGAATGGTTTGGATCAAGAAGCTATATCGATGAAAATTATGCAGATATTTACAGAAACTTTTTTGAACTTGTTGATGCAGACTGTCTGGGTGATAACATGGATGAGCTTGCTTCCCGCGTGGATGTGATTTTCACGGCAACACCACAGGGATTTCTGGCAGGTGTGCTGAATGAGGATATTTTAAATAAGGTAAAGATCATTGATCTGAGTGCGGATTTTCGAATCAAAGATGTTGCTACCTATGAAAAATGGTATAAGATTGAGCATAAAAGCCCACAGTTTATTAAGGAAGCCGTTTACGGACTCTGTGAGATTAACCGTGATAAGGTGACCACCCAGACCCGTCTGATTGCAAATCCGGGATGTTATACGACCTGTTCCATTCTGACAGCATATCCGCTGGTAAAAGAGGGACTGATTGATCCGGATACATTGATTATTGATGCAAAATCCGGTACTTCCGGAGCGGGACGTGGGGCAAAGACACCGAACCTGTTCTGCGAAGTGAACGAGAGTATGAAAGCATACGGTGTGACAACACACAGACATACACCGGAGATTGAGGAGCAGCTCGGCTATGCGGCAGGAAAAGAGATTACCGTGAATTTTACACCGCATCTGGTTCCGATGAACCGTGGAATTCTTGCGACAGAGTATGCAACCCTGATCAAAAAGCCGGATGGTACCTATCCTTCTTATGAGGAACTGAAGGCTGCTTACGATAAATATTATGCAAAGGAACGTTTCGTGCGTGTATTAAAGAAAGGTGTCTGCCCGGAGACCAAGTGGGTAGAGGGCAGCAATTACGTGGACGTAAACTTTGTCATTGATGAGCGTACCGGCAGAGTTGTGATGATGGGTGCACTGGACAATCTGGTCAAGGGTGCAGCCGGACAGGCCGTACAGAACATGAATCTGCTGTTCGGATTTGATGAGGCAGAAGGACTTTCCATGGTTCCGATGTTTCCATAATGAAATGCATCTGTTTGATGCATTTCCTACGCTCATTGTTTCCGCGTAAGCGGAACTCTCATACAATGAGCTCTATAATGAGGTGAATAATGAGTAAAGAATATACAATCCGTGTGATGACACTGGAAGATTATGATGAGGTGTATGCGTTGTGGATGGGCATCCACGGTTTTGGAATCCGTTCCATCGATGATTCCAAAGAAGGAGTGGAGCGGTTTTTAAAAAGAAATCCGACCACGAGTATGGTAGCGGTAGCAGATGGAAAGATCGTGGGAGCCATTCTCTGCGGACATGACGGGAGACGCGGATGTCTGTATCATGTCTGTGTGCATGAAGATTACCGGAAGAACGGAATCGGAAAAGCCATGGCAGTCGCCTGTATGCGCGCCCTGCAGAAAGAAAAAATCAATAAGGTCAGCCTGATCGCATTTAAGAGCAATGAGCTGGGAAATCATTTCTGGAAAGATGCCGGCTGGTGTTTCAGGGAAGACTTAAACTATTACGATTTTACATTGAACGAAGCAAATATTACGAGATTTAATCAGTAAGGAGAATGTTATGAGTGAGAATTTAAACGCATTGGAAAAAGCACAGGTGCTGATTGAGGCATTGCCTTATATCCAGCGTTTTAACCGCAAGATTATCGTTGTAAAATACGGTGGATCAGCGATGGTAGATGAGAAACTGAAAAAACAGGTCATCCAGGATGTCACCCTGTTAAAGCTGGTTGGATTCAAACCGATCATTGTGCATGGCGGTGGCAAGGAGATCAGCAAATGGGTTGCCAAAGCAGGAATGGAACCGGAATTTATCAATGGACTGCGTAAGACGGATGCGCCTACCATGGAGATTGCAGAGATGGTGTTAAACCGTGTCAATAAATCACTGGTATCCATGGTGCAGGAACTTGGGGTGCAGGCGGTCGGCATCAGTGGAAAAGACGGTGGTCTGTTAAAGGTGGAAAAGAAATTGTCGGATGGTCAGGACATTGGATATGTAGGAGAAGTAAAGGAAGTAAATCCAAAGATTCTGTATGATCTGCTGGAGAAAGATTTCCTTCCGATTATCTGCCCGATCGGTCTTGATGACAATTATGATACATATAATATCAATGCGGATGATGCGGCATGTGCGATTGCCCGTGCAGTTTCCGCAGAGAAACTGGCATTCTTAACCGATATCGAGGGAGTATACAAAGATCCGGAAGATCCGTCCACCCTGATTTCCGAACTTACGGTTTCCGATGCAGAAAAACTGATTACAGACGGATATATCGGAGGCGGTATGCTTCCAAAGCTGAATAACTGCATTGACGCTATTGAAAACGGAGTATCCCGTGTGCATATTCTCGATGGAAGAATCGCACATTGCCTGCTTTTGGAAATCTTTACCAATCGCGGAATCGGTACTGCAATTTTAGGTGATGAAGAACATCGTTTTTACAATGAGAACAAATAAGGGATAAGAGGTGTGGATGAACAATGAACAAACAGGAATATATTGATACCGCGGAGCAGGAACTGCTGCATACCTACAATCGTTTTTCACTTGTACTTGATCATGGTGAGGGCGTATACCTTTACGATACAGACAAAAAAGCGTATCTGGATTTCGCAGCCGGAATCGCCGTATGTGCGCTGGGCTATAGCAATGAGGCGTATAAAAATGCGCTGAAGGATCAGGTGGATAAACTGCTGCATACGTCAAATCTTTATTACAATGTCCCGACCATTGAGGCGGCAAAGAAAGCACTAAAAGCCAGCGGAATGGATCGTATTTTCTTTACCAACAGCGGTACGGAGGCCATTGAGGGAGCCATCAAAGCTGCAAAAAAATATGCATATACCAGAGACGGACATGCCGGCCATGAAATCATTGCCATGAAACATTCTTTCCACGGAAGAAGTATCGGAGCACTTTCCGTAACCGGAAATGCCCATTATCAGGAACCGTTTGCTCCGCTCATGCCGGGTGTGAAATTTGCAGAGTATAACAATTTAGAAAGTGTAAAAGAACTGGTAACGGACAAGACCTGTGCGGTTATTATGGAGACGGTACAGGGAGAAGGCGGAATTTATCCGGCCGATCCTGCATTTATCGAGGGCGTGCGCAGGCTCTGTGATGAAAAGGATATTCTGTTAATCTTAGATGAGATCCAGTGTGGCATGGGACGTACCGGCGAGATGTTCGCATGGCAGAATTACGGAGTAAAACCGGATATCATGACCTGTGCAAAAGCACTCGGATGTGGAGTGCCGGTCGGTGCATTTTTCCTGACACAGCGTGTGGCAGACAAATCGCTGGCACCGGGAGACCACGGAACGACCTATGGTGGAAACCCATTTGTCGGAGCAGCCGTTTCGGCAGTATTTGATCAGTTTAAAGCCTGTGACATTTTAGGTCATGTAAAGGAAGTAGCGCCTTATCTGGAACAGAAACTGGATGAGCTGGTAGAAAAATATGACTTCCTTATAACACGCAGAGGCAAAGGTCTGATGCAGGGTGTGGTTTGCAAGCTTCCAGTTGGAAAAGTGGCAGCCGCAGCACTTGAGCAGGGACTGATCGTGATCACAGCGGGAGCGGATGTCCTTCGTTTTGTTCCACCGCTTGTCATCGAAAAACAGCATGTGGATGAAATGATTGAAAAGCTGGAAAAAGCATTACTTTCTGTGCAGGAATAACTTACACTTGTAAAAGTAACAAAAAATCGTTAAAATAGAAATGCATTGAGACTCATTTCGCCCCGGAAAGGGAGAAATGAGATGAAAAAACATTGGATAAAAAAGTGCTGTATGATTCTGGCATGCCTGTATCTGACGGGATGTGGCAGGGAGGAAGTGCCATATCTGGATACCACGCAGACACAGGAGCAGACGGTGGAAACGGAACGAACGGAACAAAAAGAAACATTAAAATCCGACCAGACGGTACAGGTATATGTATGCGGGGAGGTAGCAGCTCCCGGTGTCTATCAGCTGAAAGACGGTATGCGCGTCTGCGATGCGGTGGAGGCGGCAGGAGGACTGACCAAAGCTGCCAGCCGCGAATACTGGAATCTTGCTGAGAAGCTTTCGGACGGACAGATGATTTATTTTCCCACAGAGGAAGAGGCAAGGGAGCGGAAAGCATCGGCAGAGGCAGCCGGTGCCACTGTGGAAGAATCGGATGGGCGGATTGATATCAATACGGCGGATGCCACGCAGCTTGTGACCATTCCGGGAATCGGAGAGACACGGGCGGCGGCAATTCTTGCATACCGGGAGAAAAACGGGCCGTTTGCGAAAGTCGAAGATATCATGCAGGTATCCGGAATCAAAAGCGCACTTTTTGAGAAAATGAAAGATTATATAACGATTCGTTGAGGTGTAATATGGCAAAGAAAGTTCTCGTAGTAGATGATGAGAAATTAATCGTAAAAGGAATCCGGTTCAGTCTTGAACAGGACGGGATGGAAGTGGATTGTGCATACGATGGAGAAGAAGCGCTGAATATGGCGAAGGCAAATGAGTATGATATGATCCTTTTGGACATCATGCTTCCGAAGATGGACGGATTCGAAGTATGTCAGGCGATTCGTGAATTTTCTGATATGCCGATTGTTATGCTGACAGCGAAGGGCGACGATATGGATAAGATTCTGGGACTCGATTATGGTGCCGATGACTATATCACAAAGCCGTTTAATATTCTTGAGGTGAAAGCGCGTATCAAAGCGATCATGCGTCGTACCGCAGGACCGAGAGAAAAGAAAGAAGTTTCTTCGATTGTGGAGAAAGGGGATCTGCGTCTGGACTGTGACAGCAGACGGCTGTTTATTTCAGGCAGGGAAGTAAACCTTACCGCAAAAGAATTTGATCTGCTGGAACTTCTTGTGAAAAATGAAAATAAAGTATACAGCAGGGAAAATCTGCTCGGACTGGTCTGGGGAAAAGATTATCCGGGAGACGTGCGTACAGTGGATGTGCATGTACGTCGTCTGCGTGAAAAGATCGAAACCAACCCAAGTGAACCGAAATACGTGCACACAAAATGGGGTGTGGGATATTATTATTACCAGAAATAGACGAGAAGGCAGAAAGGTTTTTCCATGCAGAAGAGTAAACAGTTTCTTCAGTTCTTAAAAAGTTTAAAATTTCGGCTGATTCTTTTGATCGTTGTGATTGCGGTCGTACCGAGTCTGATTCTTTCGGCAGCAGTTTTAAAATATTACGAAAAGCGTGCCGTTTCTATCCGGGAAAGTGAAATCTTAAGCCAGGCAAAAATTCTGGCAAATCAGATAGCGACAAGTGAATATATGAAGCTGGGGGCAGATGTATCGTCCAGCAATATTCAGACACAGATTGATATGCTCACGACCATCTATGATGGTCGTGTCATTGTTGTGGATGACAACTGCAAAGTTTATTATGACACGTATAATCTCGATGACCATAAGCTGATCATTGCAGAGGAGGTCATGCGCAGTTTCAAGGGCGAGGATATTGTGCATTATGATTCGGAGAACCATTACATTGAGATGACGATCCCGATCAGCGATCCTGATGATAAAAGTGAAACGGTGATCGGAGTTATGCTGATCAGTGTTTCTACGGACAATATTGTGATCAACCAGTCATATATGCGACAGGTGGCGGTGATCGTTATGGTCATGGTCGGAATTGCAATTGTGTTTTTTGCAATCCTTCTGCTTTTGTATTTCCTGAAGCCGTTGCAGAAGATTGAAGAGGGAATCGCTGCAATCAAAAACGGATACGGAGAGTACAATCTTCAGGTCAATGATTACACGGAGACGGCGGGAATCTGTGAGAAGATCAATCAGATGCTTGGCCGGATCAAAGTCATGGATGATTCCCGGCAGGAGTTTGTATCGAATGTGTCACATGAATTAAAGACACCGCTGACATCCATGAAGGTGCTGGCGGATTCGATCAATAGCATGCCGGATGCGCCGAAGGAACTGTATCAGGAATTTATGGAAGATATCACCAACGAGATTGAGCGTGAGACAAAGATCATCAACGATCTGCTTTCTCTGGTGAAGATGGATAAGTCTGCAGCAGGGCTGAATGTATCTTCCGTCAATATCAATGAACTTTTAGAGCAGATTTTAAAACGTCTGCAGCCGATTGCGGATAAGCAGAAAGTGGAACTTGTCCTTGAGAGTTTCCGCCCGGTTACCGCAGAAGTGGATGAGGTAAAAATCACGCTTGCGATCACAAATCTTGTGGAGAATGCAATCAAATATAACCGGAATGACGGAGAGGGCTGGGTACACGTATCGCTGAATGCGGATCACCAGTATTTCTACCTGAAAGTAGAAGATTCCGGAATCGGTATTCCGGAGGAGTCTCTGGATCATATTTACGAACGATTTTACCGGGTGGATAAATCCCATTCCCGTGAGATCGGAGGAACCGGACTGGGACTTGCGATTACAAGAAATTCCATACTGATGCATCGCGGCGCAATTAAAGTATATTCTGTGATAGGCGAGGGAACAACTTTTGATGTTCGTATTCCGCTCAACTATATTGCATAGGAGGAAAAAGATGAGAAAAAAAATAATTTCAATCATACTCCTTGTGGCAATGGTACTCACAATGGCTGCCGGATGTGGAAAAAAAGAAGATAAAAAAGACTATTTTGTATTTTATGTAAACAATGAGCTGACAAAGGTTGTTGCGAAAAAGATTACCCTGCAGCATACTTCATCCGGCAAAGCACAGGTGAAGGAACTGCTCAAAGATCTGCAGACACAGCCGGAGGATGCAACGCTTCGAAGAACCATTCCACGCAAAGTAAAAATCCAGAATATAGATCTGATCTCTTATCAGATTACGGTGGATTTCAGCAAGGAATATTACGATATGAAACCGACGGAAGAGATTCTGACCAGGGCTGCAATTGCAAAGACACTGTTGCAGCTGAGCCAGTATGTGACCTTTACTGTGGATGGAAAACCACTTGTGGATGCCTCGGGAGCAAATGTAGGTGCCATGAATCTGGACAGTTTTGTGGAAAATCCGGGAGAACAGATCAATTCCAGCCAGAAAGCAACACTGAAACTTTATTTTTCAAATAAGGCGGGTACCAGACTGGTTCCGGAAACCAGAGAGGTACATTACAGTTCCAACATTTCACTGGAAAAACTGGTGATGGAACAGCTGATTGAGGGACCAAGAAAAAGCGGACTCCTGGCAACGATTCCTTCGGAGACGAAACTGATTACGATCACAGTGGTGGATGGGGTCTGCTATGTCAATCTGGATGAAATGTTTTTGAATCAGAATCAGGAAATCTCAGAACCTGTTGTTTTATACTCTATCGTGGATTCCCTGACGGAACTGACGGGAATCGATAAAGTACAGATTTCCATCAACGGAGACACCAGTGGCAAATGCCGTTACACGTATAAACTATCAAAGATGTACAAGGCAGATGACCGGCTGGTCACAAAAGAAAGCGATGAGAAAGTAGAATCTACGGAATAGGAAAAGAAAGCGTGAGGAAAAGACCATTTCTTTTGCTTGCCACAGAGTTTCTGCTGGGGATTGTGTGTGTCAGAGAGCAGCTGCCGGCATGGGGTGTGCTGGCAGTTCTGTTACTGGTATATACCACTCCATGGAAGGAACGGGGGATGCGGAAAGTTCTGTTTGCGGCAGGACTTCCCGGTATGTTTCTTTTGGGGATGCTGCAGATGCAGCGACAGATCGATTTCAGGCAGCAGTACCTGCAGAAACTCACAGATGGCCAGGAGGTTCGCCTGGCGGGAAAGATTGATCGGATAGAACCGAAAACCAGATGCGTTTATTACTATTTAAAAGATTGCACGGTGGAAGCAGAATCGCAGACACTGCCATGCAATGATGTAATCGCATATGTTTCTTCTGCCAGCCATTCGGCTGGACAAATTCTGAATATTGAGGGTACAATTTCATTATTTACAGAAGCATCCAATGAAGGGATGTTTGATGCCCGGCAGTTTTACCAGAGTCAGAAAATTGATTTCGGCATATGGGTCACAAAGATCAGCCGGGTCTATGGAAAACCGGATCGTTACCGGTGCGCACTACAGAATATGAAAAAGCGTGCAAATGACGTGATCCGGCATTCTATCCGAGACGATGGCGTGCTTTCTGCGATGCTGTTAGGGGAAAAGGGGGCTCTGGATGCAGAGATAAAATCTTTGTATCAGAGAGCGGGGATCGCCCATGTGCTTGCTATTTCCGGACTTCATATTTCCCTTCTGGGGATGGGACTGTACCGCCTGCTGCGGAAACGACTGCATACCCGGTATGTGACAGCAGTGCTGGCAACGACCGTTTTTTTGATTTCCTATGCGGTTTTAAGCGGAAACGGGGTATCTACACAGCGGGCGGTGGGCATGTGTCTGATTTATTTGTTTGCGGATGTGACAGGATATGCCTATGACATGTTAAATGCGCTTGGAATTGTTGTGCTCGTACTTTTGTGGGAAAATCCGTTTCTGCTATCGTATTCCGGATTTGTGTTTTCCGTGATGGCGGTGATTGCCATCGGAGTGGGAGCCAATGTACTGCTGGAATGGGAACATTCATGGAAACGCAGACAGCAGGCCGGAGAGGAAACCATCAAAAAAACATTTTTCTCAAGACAAAAAGAAGGAATTCTGGTAAGTTTTGCAATCCAGTTGTTTACCATCCCGCTGGTCGCATATTCTTATTATGAAATTCCCGTGTACGCGATGCTGATAAACCTGTTTGTACTTGCGGTGGTCAACGGATTACTGGGGCTTACTGTGCTTGGGGTGATTGTGGGGATGGCGTTTTTGCCTGCGGGGCGTGTTCTGTTTGCGCCCTGTGGCTGGATGCTCGACAGTTACCGGTTTCTGTGTGAGGTTTCCTTAAAGATTCCGGGTGCGCAGAGGATCACAGGGAAACCTGCGCATATACGGATCTTTTGGTATTACCTGGGGCTTGGAGTGTTTCTTCTGGCGATCTATGCCTGTGCACGCAGAAATGAAAAGCATAAAGACTGCAGGGAAACGGCAGATCTGTGTGTAAGCCGAAGAAAGAAACGTCTGCAGGGCATAGTTTTTTCCTGTTTTATTGCGTTTCTTCTGCTTTTTCTTCTTTTTCCACAGAAGAAATCGTTTGAGATTGATTTCCTTGATGTGGGACAGGGAGACGGTATTTATCTGTGCACGGGCGGCGGGACTTCCATGTTTATCGATGGTGGGAGCACCGATGTGAAACAGGTGGGAAAGTACCGGATTCTGCCGTTTTTAAAGGCAAAAGGAGTGTCAGAGATTTCTTACTGGTTTGTCAGTCATACGGATACCGATCATGTGTCCGGTCTTAAGGAGGTTCTTGTGTCCGGATACCGTGTGGAGTATCTGGTGTTTGCAAAAGCAGTGGAAAAAGAAGCAAAGACAAAAGAGCTGGCAGAACTGGCCCGCAGCCATGGAACGAAAGTGCTTTATATGCAGGCGGGGGATACGGTAAGAAGCAAACGTGCAGCCATGCGCTGTCTGTATCCCAAAGCTTCGAATAAAGCGGAGGATGTCAATGATCTGTGTCTGGTACTGCAATTTGAAGAGGGGGATATCCGCGCCCTGTTTGGTGGAGATATCTCTACAGATGTGGAAGAGCAGCTGAGCCGCCGCGAAAAATGGGATAAGGTTTTGATTTTTAAGGCGGATCATCATGGATCGCGCTATGCGAACGCAGAAGCGTTATTGAAGTGTATCCGGCCGGAAATTACGGTTGCTTCAGCCGGAAAGGACAATCGTTACGGACATCCGAGCCCGGATGCCGTACAAAGGATCAAAGAGAGCGGCAGCAGATTTTTTTGCACCATCGAAGGTGGACGGATACGGGTGCGCGTCATCGAAAATAAGCTGGTGTGCGAAACTTACGTGAAATAGAGAAAATTATTTTCCGGCACTGTACTGTACCAGAAACAGTTCAACGGCCATCTGGTCATTCATGTGTCCGGTTTTTACTGCAGTTTCGTATTCCACACCATCGCGGATCGCCTGTTTGAGCTGATCCATGGAAAAAGCACGGCTCTGTGACTGGTATTTGCGGACTGCCCACTCCGGGCAGCCGGCTTTTAAAGCAATTTCTTTGTTGCCAAATCCCTGATTGGTCATGGATTTGACAATCATCAGACGCTGAAACTGGCTGGAAAGCAGAAAAAGAATACGCATCGGAGCTTCTTTGAGAGCAAGAAGATCATAATAAAGATCCAGTGCCTTTTTCTGCTGGTGCAGTGCCACTGCGTCAATCATGTCAAAGATTTTATTCTCGGTCTGTTCGGTGGTGATGGCTTCCACATCGGAGATATCAATATAGTCTTTTTCCAGCGTGTAGCAGAGAAGTTTTTCCAGCTCTTTGTCGATATTTTCCATGTCATCACCGGTTTTACGGATAAAGAGCGCATAGGCATCTCTTGTAATATTTTTTCCGTTTCTGCGGATTCTTCCCTCGATCCAGCGGGAGAGAGTCGTCTCATTCTGACGCGGAAATTCCACGATGCTTCCGTTTTTTTTCACCTGCTTGTACATCTTTGTTTTCTTGTCTATTTCTTTTTCCGCAAAGACAAAATAAGTGGTTTCCGGAATGGAAGACATGTAATCGGCAAGTTCTTCGGCGCTTTTTTTAAACAGACCGCTGTCTTCGATCAGAATGAGTCTGCGGTCGGCAAAAAAAGGCAGTGTCTCTGCCAGATCGATGATCTCTTTCTGGTTGATGTCGCTGCCGGAGAAAGCAGAAAAGTTCATGGTATCATCATCCGCTGCCAGTGCATGCTTTAATTTGTCCCGGTACTGGCGGATCAGATACTGTTCTTCTCCGTATAACAGATAAATCTGTTTGAATTGTCCTGTTTTGATGTCGTTATCAATCGTTTTCATGTCTACATTATATACATATTGGCAGACTTTTACAACTTTTTTTCAATTACATCTTGACAGAAGGGACAGCTTGACATATTATATTCTAGTATGTTTGCGATGAAGCGTCCGTGTCTGTTTCACCGCAGGAAACAAATTACAGTTTGATATGGAGGTGTACAGATTGGCTAACATTAAATCTGCTAAGAAGAGAATTTTAGTTACAGAGACAAAGACTGCAAGAAATAAAGCAATCCGTTCTGAAGTTAAGACTTCAATCAAGAAGGTAGAGGCTGCTGTTGCTGCAAAGGATAAGGCTGCTGCAGAGGCTGCATATAAGGATGCTTCTTCAGTTATCGAGAGTGCCTGCTCTAAGGGTGTATATCACAAGAACAACGCAGCTCGTAAAGTTTCCCGTTTAGCAAAATTAGTAAACGGAATCGCTTAAGATCTGAATATTATAAAAGGAGAAGGACTGCCAGTACCGTCATGCTGGCAGTCTTTTTTGTTTACAAATACGTGGGAGAATGATACAATAAACAGAGGAACTGATACAGCGGAGGAAAAAATGTCTGGATTATTGTTGGAGCTGCGCAGACAGATTGCGCACAATCGTCGGAAAGCTGCATATGAAGAACGGATGCGTGCATCTGCTCAGGAAAAACCGCAGGAGGTTTTTTCGCAGAAGACAAAAGAGACAAAGCCGGACACGGAAATACAGCCCGAAGTACAGGAAAGGAAAGTTAATGTTGTGAGCAGGGAAGATTTCTTACTTAGCCAGATTGATGAATTCAGAGAACGCGCCAAGCAGTTACAGTCATTGCTTGATTCTAGAGAGACGGAGGCACAGGAACTGCAGACGTTAGTGGATGAACGTCAGGAGAAAGCAGATGCTCTGGGGCAGATTCTCGAGGAGCGTCAGAAAAAAGCAGATGGATTCACTGCGGAAGTGGAAAAGCAGATTGATCGTCTGATCGGCAAAGTGTCTGCCAAGATGGAAGAAATCGAAGTTTCCATGAAGGAAGATGTGGCAGACGGCAAACGCTTAAATGAAGAAAAAGCAAAGGAACTGAAAGATTCTCTTGCGCAGATCGAAGAACAGCTGACCACGGCAAAAACAGAAATCTCCGAGAAAGTACATACAGAAAATGTAAAATGCTACCGAAATATTTCGGATCTGTTCCGCAGCATGGATGAACGCCTGGACAAGCTTACCGTTATGGAAAGCAGAATGCATCCGGTCCGTATTTTTTCCCTGACGGGAATGATACTTGGAATCGTGAATCTGGTGGTGTTACTTTTGGTCCTGCTGGTTAGTGTGGGCGTGATTGCGTTTTAGAATAAGGATATGCAATTCTCAAAAGAATGAGGATTGCATTTTTTGTCTCAAAAAAGAGATAGAACAATTCGAAAAGAGAAATGTGAATAGGAGAATCTGATATGGCAAAAAAGAAAGTTTGGGTTGTAGGACATAAGCATCCGGATACAGACTCCATATGTGCAGCGATTTCTTATGCAAACCTGAAAAATGAAATAGAAAAAAAGAATCCCAAAACAGCTACGGGAATGACCTATATTGCAAAGAGAGCCGGATCTGTAAATGCGGAGACGGCGTATGTTCTGGAAAGGTTTCATGCAGAGGCCCCGGCAATGATTTCGGATGTCGGAACACAGATCAAGGATATTCAGATACGCCGTACAGAGGGAGTAAACAGTCATATCTCTATGAAAAAGGCATGGGAGATGATGAAGATCCTCGGGGTTGTTACACTTCCGGTGGTGCGGGAAAATAAGCTGGAAGGACTGATTGTAACAGGAGATATTGCAAAATCCTACATGGATGTATATGATAATACCATCCTTTCTACCGCACGTACCCAGTACAAGAATATTGTAGAGACGCTGGATGGACAGCTGCTGACAGGAAATGAACATGCGTATTTTGTTCACGGCAAGGTGGTAATCGGAATCGGTACACCGGAAGGAGTGACTTCTGCCATAGACAAGGATGACCTGGTTATGATCGGGGACGGGGAAGAGTCGCAGATGCTTTCCATTGCATCAAACTGCAGCTGCATGATTGTCACTAACGGATATGAAATCAGTCAGGAAGTGATCGAGGCGGCAAAGGAACGCGAAGTCGTTCTGATCAGTACACCGTACGATACGTTTACCGCGGCCCGTCTGATCAACCAGAGTATGCCGATCAAGCATTTTATGACAAAAAAAGGAATCATTCATTTTGATCTGGATGATTACGTGGATGAGGTAAGAGAGACCGTAGCCAATATACGGCATCGGGATTTCCCGGTTCTCGATGAAAACCAGAACTATGTGGGTATGTTTTCCCGCAGAAATTTGATGAGAGCAGAGAAAAAGAAACTGATCCTTGTGGACCACAATGAAAAATCACAGGCAGTATCCAATATCGATGAGGCGGAAATTTTAGAGATTATCGATCATCACCGGCTGGGCAGCCTTGAGACCATGTCTCCGGTGTATTTCCGCAATCAGCCGCTTGGATGTACATCCACCATCATTTATCAGATGTATCTGGAAAAGGGAATTACGATCACCTCGCAGATGGCAGGACTGATGTGTGCAGCCATTTTATCTGACACGCTGATGTTCCGCTCACCGACCTGTACACCGGTAGACAGGGAAGCAGCACTCCGGCTGGCGGAGATTGCAGAGGTTAAGGTCGAGGAGCTTGCCTCAGCAATGTTTCAAGCGGGAAGCAATTTTGATAATAAAACAGAAGAAGAAATTTTAAATCAGGATTTTAAAATTTTCCATGCCGGGGATGTGAGTTTTGGCGTGGCGCAGATCAGCGCGATGGGACGCACCGAACTGGATAAGGTGCAGGAACGTATCGAGCCGAAACTGGAACAGATGATGGGAGAAAAACAGATCCAGATGATTTTTGTCATGCTGACGGATATCTTAAATGAGTCTACTTATCTGATTTATCGCGGTGCGGATGCATCGCAGCTGGTTGCGGCAGCTTATAATTGCGAGCCTTCCGATCAGGGGATTATGCTGGAAAATGTGGTATCCAGAAAGAAACAGCTGATTCCTGCGCTGATCAACACACTTGCAGAGCGCAAAATGTAACAGGCAGACAGATCAATTGCGCTGTTCTCTGGGAGAACAGCCAAAATGTTTGCGGTATGCCCGGGAAAAGGTGGAATAATTGTGAAAACCACAGGCATAACAGGCGGTGGTGATGGATTCTCCCTGGGCGATCTGATCTCTTGCCAGCAAAAGGCGCTTCGTGGTCAGATAGTTTCCGATCGTATAACCGGTTTCTTCCTTGAAGGCATGCATGAGATGATACCGGCTCAGATAGAAATGTTCGGCAAGAAAGTCGATGGTGATGTCATCTGTTAAATGTGCATTTAAATAATCTATCACATGGATCATTTTATGATTTGAGGCTGTGGTAGAAAGATATTCAATGCGGTTGGAGAGAGCTGCACGGTTTAACTGCACCATCAGCTCCAGAAAAAGAAGTTTATGATAAAGTTCGTTTGCGTATTCTCTGGAATCCAGAGATTGTTCCAGATCGTGGATAATTCTTGCAATCTGTGTTGTCTGCAGTGCCGGAATACGCAGTACATGCGATTTTTTCTGATGCGCTTCTTTTAAGCAGAGTGAGAGATCGTCGGAATCATGACAGGCATCCAGGTAGTGTCTGGAAATATAGATGATGATGCGCTCATAAATTTCAGAACTGTGTAGAACCGGACGGTGGACCGTACCTGCGGGAACGAATACGATATCCCCCGGTATCAGATCATAGGTACGTCCTTCCACATTGTAAGAAATATTTCCTTTGCGAAAGATCAAAATTTTATGAAAATCGTGGTAATGAAAGTCAATCGGGCGCATAGAGGTATCTTTTAAGTGAAAAATCTTAAAATCGTCATGAAGATATCCTGTTTTTTCATAATGTGAGAGTTCTGACATTGCATAAATCTCCTGTAAATATTAATTAGATTCAGTGTACTATGTTTCCACACAATTTGCAATATAAAAAGCACTGTAGTTGTTTTAGAAGACGGATCGTGCGGGTATACTTAGAATAGAAGCTCTGAATCGACAGGATGGAAAAGAAAAAGGAGTGTAGAAATATGAAGTTTACAAAAATGCATGGGTGCGGAAATGATTATGTATATGTCAATTTGTTTGAGGAAAAGATAGCAGATCCTGCAAAGGTATCAATTGCAGTGAGTGACCGCCATTTTGGAATCGGATCGGATGGTCTGATCACTATTGGCCCATCGGATATCGCGGATTTCAGGATGCGGATTTACAATGCGGATGGCTCGGAGGCGGAGATGTGTGGAAACGGAATCCGCTGTGTCGCAAAATATGTATATGATCATAAAATGACGGATAAGAAAGAGATTACGATTGAAACCGGAGCCGGGGTAAAAACGTTGCAGCTGACGGTTGCGGATGGCAAGGTTTCGCTGGTTCGTGTGGATATGGGAGAACCGATATTAAAACCGGATTTAATTCCTGTAGATGCATCGGGAGAACAGGTGGTAGATGAGCCGATTGAAGTAGAGGGCAGAGAGTGGAAGATGACCTGCGTGTCGATGGGGAATCCACATGCGGTAATTTTTGTGGAGGACACCGAACATTTTGAACTGGAAAAATACGGTCCGGAGTTTGAACATCATCCACGGTTTCCAAAACGGACCAACACAGAGTTCGTACACGTTATTTCTCCGACGGAAGCATCCATGCGGGTGTGGGAACGCGGATCTGCGGAGACGCTTGCCTGTGGTACCGGAACCTGTGCCACGGTTATGGCATGTATCTTAAATCATAAGACAGAAAATAAAGTTCTGGTGCATCTGCGGGGCGGAGATCTGACCATCGAGTATGATCCGGATAACAATCATATTTATATGACCGGACCAGCGACAGAAGTGTTTCATGGAATTTGGGAGGAAAATTAAATGAAAATTAAAGAACTTATCAACGAAATGGAATATGAGATACTGGCGGGAAGCGAGGAGACAGAGATTACGACTCTGGTATATGATTCCCGCAAGGTTGAAAAAGGTTCTGTGTTTGTGTGCATCAGCGGAAGTGTGCGTGATGCACATGAGTTTATTCCGGATGTGGCAGCAAAGGGAGCAGCGGCCATTGTCGTAGAAAAGGATGTAACGCCGATCGATGGAATTACATATATCAAGGTAGAGGACAGCCGTCTGGCACTTGCCTGCATGTCTGCGGCGTATTTTGGGCATCCGGCAAAAAAATTAAAGACGATCGGTATTACCGGAACAAAAGGAAAAACAACGACAACCTATATGGTTCGTTCGATTCTAGAGTCTGCGGGGATCAAAACCGGACTGATCGGCACGATCGAATCGATTGTTGGTTCTGAGCGTATTCCTTCTGCAAATACGACACCGGAATCTTACCGGGTGCAGGAGCTTTTTGCAAAAATGGTAGATGCGGGACTCGATGCTGTTGTGATGGAAGTCTCTTCCCAGGCGCTGATGCTTCACCGCGTATCCGGATTTGTGTTTGATATCGGCGTGTTTACCAATCTTGAACCGGATCATATCGGAGAAAATGAGCACAAGGATTTTGCAGATTATATGCACTGCAAGAGTCTTTTGTTCCAGCAGTGCAGGCATGGAATTTTTAATGGGGACAGCGAGCATCTGCAGGGCATTTTACAGGGACATACCTGTACAGTTGAGACGTTTGGGTATGGAGCAGAAAATGATCTGATTGCGCAGAAGGTAGAGTTAAAAAAGGAGCATGGGGCACTTGGTGTAAAATATCATGTGGGAGGTTCCATGGATTTTGATGTGGAAGTCAATGTGCCGGGAAAATTTTCGGTGTATAATTCCCTGACCGCCATTGCAATCTGTCATCATTTTGGTGTCAGTGTTGAAGAAATCAAAAAGGCGATGCTTCATGTAAGTGTCAAGGGAAGAATTGAGATTGTACCGGTAACAAAGAGATATACGCTGATGATTGACTATGCACACAATGCCATGGCACTGGAGAGTCTGTTAACGACCTTGAAAGAGTATGAGCCGGGCAGACTGGTCTGCCTGTTCGGATGCGGAGGAAACCGTGCAAAATCCCGCCGTTATGAGATGGGAGAGGTATCTTCAAAACTGGCAGATCTGACGGTTGTCACATCGGATAATCCAAGAAATGAAGAACCAATGGATATCATCAACGATATTCTGGTCGGGGTACACAAAGCCGATGGCGCATATGTGACGATACCGGACCGGAAAGAAGCCATCAGGTATTGCATGGAACATGCCGAGGATGGCGATATCATCGTCCTTGCAGGAAAAGGGCACGAAGATTACCAGGAGATCAAGGGTGTGAAGCATCATATGGATGAGCGTGAACTGATCGCGGATATTATCCGGGAAAATACGGATCTGAAATTATAACAGGATTATAAATAACAGGAACAGACAAAAGGAGTGGAAAAATGGGAAAACAGAGTTGGAAAGCGGGAAATATGTTAAATCCGGTGCCGGCTGTGATGGTCAGTGTGGCGGATCAGAATCATCGGCCAAACATTATTACCGTGGCATGGGCAGGAACCGTCTGCACCAATCCGCCGATGGTTTCCATTTCCGTCCGCCCATCCCGTTATTCTTATGAGATCATAGAGAAAACCGGAGAATTTGTGATTAATCTGACCAACGAAAAACTGGCAAAGGCCTGTGATTACTGCGGCGTGGTCAGCGGAAGAGATGTGGATAAATTTAAAAAAACAGGACTTACACCGGTTCCGGTGGAGCATGTGAAAGCTCCGGCAATTGCGGAAAGTCCTGTAAATATTGCCTGCAGGGTGGTGGAGAGCCATCCGCTTGGCAGTCATACGATGTTTGTGGCGGAAGTACTTGGCGTAACGGTGGATGATGCGTATCTGGATGAAACAGGAAAATTTGACATCAACGGAACCGGGCTTATCATGTATTCCCACGGAGAATATTTTGCTCTGGGGAAAAAACTCGGCAAATTTGGATACAGCGTACAGAAAAAGAAAAAATGACACGCGGCTTATTGCAGCAGCGTGTCCATCAGTACAGCATATACATCTTCACTTTTCTTTTTCCAATTATTGCAGATGGCTTCTGCCTGTTCTTTTGTAGTTACGCAAAGCGTCAGGTCGATCAGAGGATTGCCGTCAGACCGTACCTGACAGCGTACTGCGTATTTCTGATTGGTTGTCTTATAGTAATCTGCCAGAATGGAATTTTCCTGTCGGAATTCTAATTTATTCTTTTCAAAAAATCCCTGAACATCATTTTCAATTCCATCATTTAATTTATCTTTGAAAAATCCAAGTGTTTCTTTTCCCGCAGAAGTCAGAGAGTACTGTGTGTTGCTGTGCGTGGACTCTGCATGGATTAAATTGGCATCGACCAGATCCCCGATTACTTCCTGTACACGGAAATAGTCTGTGTATTCCTGTTCCAGAAAGAAATTGGAAATCTGGGTGTTGGAAAGCGGAAACCCTGCTTTGCTCAGCATATATAAGATCGTAAGTTTATAGATTGTAAATGGTTCAGCCATAAAAATGTTCTCCTTGTCTGGTATTGCGTTCTTTGAGACGGCGATGAATGGTGTTTAAAATGCGTTTTTTGTCTGTGCTCCAGGACGGGGCGAGTAATAGACTGCGGGGACCATCTCCCGTCAGACGGTGAACGACCATGTCCGGGGGAAGAAGTTCCAGGCAGTCGATCACAAAATCGCTGTATTCATCAAGTTCCATCAGGGGAAACGGATGAAGCTGATACTGTTCTGCCAGTGCAGTGCCACGCAGGACATGCAGAAGCTGCAGCTTGATTCCCGAAACCGGAAGTGCGGCGACATGCCGGACGGTATCTTTCATCATTTCTTTTGTTTCACCGGGAAATCCTAAAATAACATGTGCGATCACAGAGATTCCAAGGGCATGAAGTTTGGATACAGCGGCATCAAACTGTGCAACCGTGGTATGCGTGTTCATGGCAGACAGCGTCTTTGCATGGATGCTCTGCAGACCAAGCTCTATCCATATGGGTTTTTCCTGATTGAGATCGGAGAGGAGTTCTAAGGTTTCCGGAGGAAGGCAGTCACTTCTGGTTCCTATGGAAAGTGCAACGATTTCTTCCGGTGCCATTGCCTCGGAATAGAGCTGACGCAAAACGTCAACGGGGGCATAGGTGTTGGTAAATGACTGGAAATACGCAATGAATTTCTGGCAGTGTGTTTTGGCGGCGATTTTCTGTCTGGCCTGTATGAACTGTTCAGAAACCGGCAGAAATGCATCTGCGGCAAAATCACCGGAGCCTCCGGCACTGCAGAATGCACATCCTCCGTAAGAGAGTGTTCCGTCGCGGTTGGGACACGTCATCCCACCGCTTAGACTGAGACGGTACACTTTTTCCCCGAAGACCTCTTTACAGTAATCGTTCAGAGAATAGTAGCGATTAGCGGACATGAGACTTGACTGCTTCACTTACAACTTCTGCCACACGTGGATCAAATGCTTCCGGCATAATGAAATCTTCATTTAATTCCTCGTCAGAAACCAGGGCGGCAAGTGCTTCTGCTGCTGCAAGTTTCATTTCTTCTGTGATCTGGGTGGCATGTGCCTCCAATGCACCGCGGAAAATACCAGGGAAAGCGATCACGTTGTTTACCTGATTTGGAAAATCGCTCCGTCCGGTTCCGACAACTTTTGCTCCGGCAGCTTTGGCCACATCCGGCATGATCTCCGGCACCGGATTTGCCATGGCAAACAGGATGGCATCTTTGTTCATGGAAGAAACCATTTCCGGAGTGACAATGTTTGGCGCAGAGACACCGACAAAGATATCCGCACCGCGCAGTGCGTCTGCCAGCGTTCCGGAGGCATTTTCAAGATTGGTAACCTCTGTCATTTTTTTCTGCATCCAGTTTAAGTTCGGATAATCTTTTCCGATGATTCCTTCACGGTCACACATGGTCACGTGTTTGAAACCGTAAGTCAGAAGAAGTTTGGTGATTGCCACACCGGCAGATCCTGCACCGTTTACCACAACGCGGCAGTCTTCTTTTTTCTTGCCGGTCACACGCAGACCATTGATGATACCGGCCAAAACAACGATGGCGGTTCCGTGCTGGTCATCATGAAATACCGGGATATCAAGCATTTCTTTCAGACGTTCCTCGATTTCGAAACAACGCGGAGCGGAGATGTCTTCCAGATTGATACCGCCGAATCCGGGAGCTATATTTTTCACAGCCTGAATGATCTCTTCGGTGTCCTGAGTGTCCAGACAGATCGGTACGGCGTTAACATTTCCAAATTCTTTGAATAATACACATTTTCCTTCCATGACCGGCATAGCGGCATAAGGACCGATATTTCCAAGGCCGAGAACGGCGCTTCCGTCGGAAACAACGGCAACCGTGTTGGCTTTCCAGGTGTATGTGTAGGCAGCAGTTTTATCTTCCGCAATTACTTTGCAGGGTTCTGCAACACCCGGGGTGTATGCAATCGCGAGATCTTCGCGGGTTTTTACTTTTGATTTTGCAACGGTTTCGAGTTTTCCATTCCATTCTTTGTGGCATAAAAGTGCCTTTTCTTTATTATCCATAGTAATTTTCTCCTTTACATACTCATACTTATTCACAATACCATTCTTGCGCATGAAAAAAAAGACTTCCTATTTTACCGGAAATAGTGTATAATAGCTGCATTAGATAATATTTGAAATGATTCATAGTCGTTTCTGACTGATATCCCATGCAAATAAGTGTAATTTATGAAATGATTTACGGTACGAAACAAGTCTATATTTTTTAAGAAGGAGCAGATGGAATGAGGGAAAAATATGAGAGCCTTTCTTTGGTTGTGTTAAAAGACCTGGCAAAGGCACGCGGGCTCAAAGGAATCTCAACAATGAAAAAAGGAGAGCTGATTGATCGGATGCTGCAGGAAGATGAGCGGGAAAAAGAGGCAGCGCCGAAGGCAAAGACGGTATATACAGCGCGGACAGCTTCCGGACAGGAAGGAAGAAAGCATACACCAAAACCGCGAAGAGAAGAGCATTCGTCCCATACGGAGGATCACAGCCATCCGGAGCATGGAGAAAGCATGCATGCAGAACATGGAGCACATGCATCACAGGAACAGATCTATAAGGCACAGGAGGATAATGACAGTGCAGCGATCAAAGAAGATATCGTCAGCCTCGACAGTGGAAATACAGCGAGCGGTATTCTGGAGGTTATGGCAGACGGATTCGGTTTTATCCGCTGTGAAAACTATCTGCCGGGGGAACATGACGTTTATGTGGCGCCGTCCCAGATCCGCAGATTTAATCTAAAGACAGGAGATATTGTCTGTGGAAATACCAAAGTGAAATCCGAGCGGGAGAAATTTTCCGCCCTGCTGTATGTGACTTCGGTAAACGGATATCATCCTTCGGAAGCACAGAAGCGGACAAACTTTGAGGATCTGACCCCGATTTTTCCGAATGTGCGTCTGCGCATGGAACGTCCCGGCGGTTCGGTTGCAATGCGTGTGATGGATATTGTTTCCCCGATCGGTAAAGGGCAGCGTGGTATGATTGTATCCCCGCCGAAAGCAGGTAAGACAACGCTTTTAAAGGAAGTTGCCAAGTCGGTAAAGGAAAATAACCCTGAGATGCATCTGATTATTCTGCTGATTGATGAGCGGCCGGAGGAAGTAACCGATATTAAAGAGGCAATTGAGGGAGAAAATGTAGAGGTCATTTATTCCACTTTCGATGAGACCGCAGAACACCATAAGCGGGTATCGGAAATGGTAATCGAGCGTGCAAAACGTCTGGTGGAACATAAAAAGGATGTGATGATTCTCCTCGACAGTATCACACGTCTGGCACGTGCCTACAACCTGACCTGTACGCCGAGCGGCCGGACACTTTCCGGTGGTCTTGATCCGGCGGCACTGCACATGCCGAAACGTTTTTTTGGTGCAGCCCGGAATATGAGAGAAGGCGGAAGCCTGACCATTCTTGCCACGGCACTGGTCGATACCGGAAGCAAGATGGATGACGTGGTATTTGAGGAATTTAAGGGAACCGGTAACATGGAACTTGTTCTTGACCGGAAACTTTCCGAAAAGAGAATTTTCCCGGCGGTGGATATTGTAAAGTCCGGCACGCGAAGAGACGATCTGCTGCTTGATCCGCAGGAGCGTGAGGGCGTGGAGAATATGCGCCGGGCATTAAACGGCATGCGGTCGGATGAGGCTGTGGAGAATATTTTAAATATGTTTGCACACACGCGTACAAATGCTGATTTTATCAATCTTGTAAGAAAAAACAGAATTCTTTAAATTTCTATTGCATTTGCATGGACGCTATGTTACAATAATTAAGCTGTTTATCGGGATGTAAACGGACGAAAGTGTCGCTCTTGTAATAAGTATCATATGCGGATCGGGCATACGGGTATAAAGAGTGTGACAGGAACCAGAGTCAGTCGGAAGACTGATTACAGAAAACGATAAGAATATAAAGAGGTGAAAATCATGAGAGAAGGAATCCATCCAGATTATTATCAGGCAACCGTTACCTGCAACTGTGGAAACACATTCGTTACAGGTTCTACAAAGCCGGAGATCCACGTAGAAATCTGTTCTAAGTGTCATCCATTCTATACTGGACAGCAGAAGGCTAACCAGGCTCGTGGACGTATCGAACAGTTCAACAAGAAGTATGGCATGAAATAGAATTGATAAGTCACGTAAAAAGGTTGAGGCTGTGTATTGCCTCAACCTTTTTCTCTTACAGGGGGAAATATGAAATATTCAGGAGTTGGCGGGCAGGCAGTCATGGAAGGTGTCATGATGAAAAACGAAGACCGTTATGCGGTTGCCGTTCGCAAGCCGGATCACACCATTGATGTAAAAGTCTCCACATTTAAAGAGACAATTAAAAATAAAAAACTGCGGCGTCTGCCATTCATCCGTGGTGTCATTAATTTTATAGAATCACTGATCCTTGGCATGCAGACACTCATGTATTCGGCTTCCTTTTTTGAAGACGATGAGGATGAAAAAAAGAAAAAAGAAGCCATGACGCAGGAGGAACGAAAGGCGCAGGAAGAGAAAGAAAAAAAGCAGGAGAAGGCAATGATGGGCGGAACCGTTGCATTTTCCGTTGTTTTTGCGCTGGGACTTTTCTTTTTCCTGCCATATTTTCTGTCTGGGATATTTCATAAAGTTATTTCATCTGATACGGTGATTGCGTTGCTGGAGGGACTGATCCGTCTGGCGATTTTTATCGGATATATTGCGCTGATTTCCCTGACACCTGATATTAAGAGAGTGTTTATGTACCACGGAGCGGAACATAAATGCATCAATTGCATCGAACACGGAATGGAACTGAATGTGGAAAATGTCCGGAAAAGTTCCCGGCAGCACAAGCGCTGCGGTACCAGTTTCCTGCTGATTGTAATGCTGATATCTATCGTGTTCTTTTTGTTTATCCGTGTGGATTCGCGTATTTTGCAGCTGGTGCTCAGACTTCTTCTTATTCCGGTGATCGCCGGAGTATCTTATGAGTTTATCCGTCTGGCCGGAAGATATGATAACCGGCTGGTGAATATACTGAGCAAACCGGGACTCTGGATGCAGAAGATGACAACCAGAGAGCCGGATGATGAGATGATCGAAGTGGGAATCGCTTCGGTGGAAGCTGTGTTTGACTGGAGAAAGTGGCAGAAGGAAGAGAATGTATGACCTATAGGGAAGCAATTGTTTCGGGAGAAAAAAGCCTGGGTGAGGCTGGTATTGCAGATGCCAGAAATGATGCATGGCTGCTTTTGACCATGGCATGTAAAATTGACCACACTTACTATTATATGCATATTGACGAAGAGATGCCGGAGGAACTGCAGCATGAATTTGAAGTGCTGATTAAAAAGAGGGCAGAGCGAGTGCCTCTTCAGTATATCACCGGGGAACAGGAATTCATGGGGATGACATTTCATGTGAATTCCAATGTGCTGATTCCGCGACAGGATACGGAAACCCTGGTGGAGGAAGCACTGAAGGTTGTAAAACCGGGGATGAAGGTGCTGGATATGTGTACCGGTTCCGGATGTGTGCTGATCAGTATTTTGAAAAATGTACACGGTACCGGGGGATATGGATATGATATTTCCAAACAGGCGATCAATGTTGCAAAGGAAAATGCAAAATTAAATGATGTTCCTGCCATTTTCGAGAGAAGCAATCTGTTTGAGGATGTTGCGGATGAAACGTTTGATGTGATTGTGTCAAATCCACCATACATCCGCAGCGATGAAATTCCGTTTCTGATGCCGGAGGTGTCGGAATTTGAACCGCATGAGGCACTGGACGGAAAAGAAGATGGTCTGTTCTTCTACCGGAAGATCATCCAGGAAAGCCCGGATTATCTGACCGATGGAGGGTATCTGCTGTTTGAGATCGGATATGATCAGGGATGGGCGGTATCATCTATGATGAAAGAGGCCGGATTTGAGGACGTCTGCGTGAAAAAAGATCTTGCGCGAAATGACCGTGTGGTCTGCGGACACAAACACCTATGTGAAAAGAGAGGATAGATTATGTTTGATAAATTAGAGGATTTACTTCATCATTATGAGGAGTTAATGAATACATTGAGCGAGCCGGATGTGGCAAACGATCCGAGCCGCTTTCGTAAACTGATGAAAGAGCAGAGTGATCTGCAGCCAATCGTGGATGCCTACAAGGAATACAAGGCATGTAAGCAGACGATAGAGGATTCCCTTGCAATTCTTGATGAGGAATCCGATGAGGAAATGCGCGAACTGGCAAAGGAAGAATTAAATGAGGCAAAGAGCCGTCTGGGAGAGCTGGAACAGAAATTAAAGATTCTGCTTCTGCCAAAAGACCCGAACGACGACAAGAACGTTATTGTGGAGATTCGTGCAGGCGCCGGTGGAGAGGAAGCTGCGCTTTTTGCGGCTGAAATTTACCGTATGTATGTACACTACGCAGAGCGTCGTGGCTGGAAAGTGGAGACACTTGAGGCAGATGAAACCGGAATCGGAGGCATGAAGTCGGTCAACTTTATGGTGACTGGAGCAGGCGCATATTCTGTACTGAAATATGAATCCGGTGTGCACCGTGTACAGCGTGTGCCGGAGACGGAATCCCAGGGGCGTATTCAGACATCAACCTGCAGTGTTGCAGTTATGCCGGAGGCTGAGGATGTGGAAGTGCATATTGACGACAAAGACATCCGTATCGACGTTATGAGAGCGTCCGGAAATGGTGGACAGTGTGTCAATACGACGGACTCTGCTGTGCGTCTGACGCATTATCCGACTGGTATCGTGATTTACAGTCAGACCGAAAAATCACAGATCCAGAACAAGGAGAAAGCGTTTGCACTGCTGCGTACCAAGCTGTATGATCTCGAACTGCAGAAGAAGCAGGATGCAGAGTCTGAGGAACGACGCAGCCAGATCGGAACCGGAGACCGTTCCGAGAAGATCCGTACTTATAATTTCCCACAGGGACGTGTGACGGATCACCGCATCAACCTGACATTATACAAGCTGGACAAGATTCTTGACGGAGATATCCAGGAGATTATCGATGCATGTATCGCGGCGGATCAGGCGAAGAAACTTGCAAAAATGCAGGATGAAAACTAATCTGTCCGGTTTATGATGTTCGTTTTGCTATAGGTATTAGCAGATAAATGTAGTTGGTATTTTCCACCAGTTAGAGAATTATCAAAATAAATTGTAATATTGCTTGGAGTGGATCAGAGTCAGCCGAAAGGCTGGCTCTGATTTTTTGCTTTTTTTCGCAGTCTGGTGAATAATTGTATAGCCCATGAAATTTTTTAAGAAAATTAGTATAAGACAGCTTAAAGAAGAACAGACAACTCCATAATATTGATGAAATGGTTAGCGTTTTGTGATATAATTAACCTTAAGTTTTTATAACTAATATTAAGTACAAAATTTGAGAGAACATAGATGAAGGTACAGATTATTGGACACCTATTTTGAGATAATCAATAAGAACACAGCTAGAGAAAGTGTTCAGCAAGGAGTTGGCTGATATATGAATGCGATAAATTCCAATGAGCAGATGATACAGAAAATTAATGAAGTTCTCCAGAACAAGAAGGATGCAATAGTTAATATTATTAAAGTAATTGTAAATTTATAGTAACACAAATACTGGAATTAACGGATGATAATGGTACAGCGAGCAAAGCCGGTTATAAAAATATATGTGAAATAGGTAAAGAACGTATCCGTAGAGCAGGAGATAAAATCAGATCAGACCATCCAGATGCAGACATCGATATTGGATTTAAAGTATTTAGAACTGCCGATACCAATATAAAGTGGAATTCCATCATGGATATGGGACAGATCAATGTTAATCAGCTTGAGTATGCACCAGACCTTGTTGACTTCATGCCAGGTGCCAACGACATAGATATCGTATATGAATTGATGCTTCGTCAGCGTGATGTAGCACTTTCAGAAACATTAGAGCAGTTATCCGATATTGGGAGTCGTACATATCTCTATGCAAGCAGTTATTTGGTATGCTTGGAAATAACAATCACAGAGGATTTAGTTTCAAAACTTGCAAAGCTTGACCCATTGCCAATTAAATTTATTTTCAGAGATTCGGCATTTAAAGATGATATTTCTTTAAAGGATGAGACATTCAGAAAACTGAAAGCTCTTATTGAAAAGAATGCAGGAGCTAGCAAACCTACATATACAGTGGAATTTATATAGAAAATATGGCAGAGATGTATAATCTGCCGTAAGGAGGCAGGCAGATGAATGAAGTTATGAATAGTGTAAATAATGTTATTATGGATAATTTTCATAAAACAGACAACATACTAAATGATGTTCAAACTATTATAGAAGTATCACAAAAAGAGGCTTATCGTTCAGTAAATACAATATTATCACAAAGAAATTGGTTGATTGGATATCGAATAGCAGTGGAAGAATTAGCTGGAGAAGAACGGGCTGAATATGGTGTAGAAATTATTAAAAATTTATCAAGGTACCTGACTCAAAAATATGGAAAGGGATATGACAGGAGTAATTTATATCACTGTTTAAGATTCTACAAGGCTTTTCCACAGATTGTCGACACAGCGTGTCGACAATCTGATATTAGACTCACATGGTCACATTATCGTACTCTTCTTCAAGTGCATGATGAAACAGCTCGCAAATGGTATGAGAAAGAAGCCTATGAGCAGACATGGAGTGTTCGTACTTTACAGAGAAATATTGATACCCAATATTATTATCGTATGCTGCAATCACAGGATAAAAAAGCTGTAGAAGCTGAAATGAGAGAAAAGACATCTTCATATCAAAATGATAAGCTTGAATTTATAAAAAATCCTGTAGTAGTGGAGTTTTTGGGATTAACGCTAGATGCATCTTTTAACGAGACAAAACTTGAGTCAAGTATTATAACAAATCTGCAGAAATTTCTGATGGAAATGGGAAAAGGATATGCGTTTGTTGCGAGACAGCAACACATCCATACTGAAAAACAAGATTATTATATTGATTTGGTGTTTTATAATTATATTTTGAAATGTTTTGTATTAATTGATTTAAAAACAGAGCGAATTACACATCAGGATGTTGGGCAAATGGACATGTATATTCGTATGTATGATGAATTAAAAAAAACGCCAGATGATAATCCAACACTTGGAATTGTATTATGCTCGGAAACGGATGAAGATATTGCAAGGTATTCCATATTACATGGAAATGAACAGCTATTTGCAAGTAAGTACAAATTGTATTTGCCGACAGAAGAAGAATTGCGTGAGGAAATAGAGACACAAAAGGCTATTTTTTATTTGCAACAAAAAGATGCAGAAGAAGCAGGAGGAGAGCCAAATGCCTAAGCGCATTATATTTCAATTTGAGGATGATCTGGATTATCAGATACAGGCGATTCATTCTACAGTGGAATTGTTCAGAGGGTTATCAAGACATGTTGATGGAATTTACAGGCCGTCACGAACACGCAAATTTGGTGAGGGTGATCCTGTCAGAAACAATGACATTGTTGTTGGTAGCAGATTGTTGGAAAATTTGCGTAAGGTGCAGTTAGCAAATGGATTATTTGCTGATAATGTCCTTGCTGAAGGTAATAATGGGCTGACCTGACTGATGTGGAAAAAACAAGATTCATTGCGGAGAACTTCATTTTAAAGCAGTATCCGATGATACGAAGTTTGATTGGGTAAATGGTTATGAGGATTTTGTAAATAAGTTTGGGGTTGCTGAGAGTGATTAAGGAGTGCATATGCTTGAAATACCAGATGACTTTGAAATAAATAGAAGTGTCATTAAGGAAAATAGTTCCTTCCAAGAGTTGAATACATTGCTAGAGGAAACAAGAAATTTCATGTATGAAATGAGTTTCTTAGCATATGGCAGAGATAACATAGTTTTACATAAAGTCGGAGTTATCAGTGGAAATCAGATTCTTGATTCTGTAAGTAGAACGGCAGAAAGTATTCGATATTGCTACCTGAATGCTAATTTTGCAGATGCATATTCACTTTTGAGAAAATATAGGGATGATGTCTTTTATTATATTTATATGCTGACAGTTGGAGATAAGACAGATTTTATGAAGTATGTTGAATTAAAAGACCTAGGCAAAGATGAAAAAAATATTTGTGATTGGATCAGAAATCAACAAAATGATGTTTACATTGGAACTATTTTCAAAGCTATCGCATCATCAAGTGCAGGGGAAGTAATAAAAAAGTATAAGTTAAAAGATGCATTTGATAAGTTGGCATTAAAATTAAATAATTTTGTTCATTCTAATGGACAATTATATTATAATTTTTCATATCAAAGAATGGATACACATAGCAATATTTCAAAATATTGCAAAGAATTTGGAGAGACAATTACATATATAACGATGTCATTTTTGATGGTATTAGTTTTGATAAGACCGGGAATAATTATGTCAGAAGATTACATTGATTATTTAGATTGCGGAGATACTCCGCCAGATGGTTCCCAATATTGGGTAGCATCATTTGTATCAGAGTATGTAAGTAGGCATAAAGGAATTTTGGATGAAAAATTTGATGAATATTTGAGAAGTGTAACGGGTATGCAGATATAAAGGAGAGAAAGTATATGGCAGATTTCAAATATGAAATAGTTGAACATATTGGCACTCTTTCAGAGAGTGCCAAGGGGTGGACAAAGGAACTTAACAAGATTTCATGGAATGGTGGAGAACCTAAGTAAGATATCAGGGATTGGGCACCTGAGCATGAGAAAATGGGAAAAGGGGTAACGCTTACTCACGATGAGGCAGAAAAATTGTCTGCCTTACTGAAAGATAATTTGTAATTCAATAAACGAAATAGGAAAATGTAATGGGATATCTCTTTGATTTGAGAATAATTGATGCAAATTGCAGAATTTTATAAAGAGGTAATTGCTTCGTGCTTGTTTCGTTGGAGGCACACGTTTCGAGCCTTTTTATGGCATGGAGGCATTTGTTCCGAGCCTACAATCGATGAGGCAATCGTTTCGTGAGGGCGATCAGGCGAAGAAACTTGCAAAAATGCAGGATGAAAACTAATCTGTCCGGTTTATGATGTTCGTTTTGCTATAGGTAGTAGCTGATAATTGAAAAAATGGATGAAGAAGACGGACGTTGACATATGTCATTGTCCGTCTTTTTTGGGTATATAGTTTAGATGCACTGTATGCCCTTTTTTATTTGGTTGTATGGATAGACCTGGGGATTTATTTGCAGATGCAGGATTTTATGGTGGAGCTCGTTCACAACTTGAATGGGAAATCAAATAAACGATAATTAAGTTGAAAAAGGGTATAATTATGGTATAATTAGGACATAAGCAAGGGGGTGTATGTTATGCCACAAATAATTCCAATTAAAGACTTGAAGAATACATCGGAGATATCTGATATGTGCCATAAGACAGAGGAGCCAATTTATGTTACGAAAAATGGCTATGGAGATATGGTAATTATGAGCATGGAGATTTATGAGTCAACCATGAGACAGATTGCTATGTACAGAGATATAGAAATATCTGAAAAGCAGATAGAGGCAGGACAGATAAAAAACGTTAATAAAGGAAGAAAACATGAGTAAGAAACACAAACATATTTCTGCCACGAAAACAACAGAACAAAAGGTAGTACAACAGTCACAGCAGCCACAGGAACTGACACCACAGAAGCTGAACCAGCTTTTGGAGAAAAATCCATTTGCACAGCTTCTGGGAATGGAACTGCTGGAAGTGCGGGAAGGCTATGCTTACGGAAGAATGCGCATGGATGAGCATTTTACGAATATTTACGGTGGAATGCATGGCGGATGTGCGTATGCGCTTGCTGATACGCTTGCTGGTTTGGCGGCATCCACCTATGGCAATTATGTTACAACGATTGACGGGAAAATGAATTATCTGGAGGCTGTGAAAGATACCGGCTATGTGTACGGTGAGGCAGAAGTACAAAGACAGGGAGGACGGATCGGCGTATATACCGTGAAACTTATGGATGAAAATCAAAAAGTTCTGGTTACAGCCGATTTTACCTATTACCGGACAGGACAGGCGATTGACCAGCAGGGATAGGGTGTTTTCAAGGTGTCTGATTTGGAAAAAATCAGATGCCTTTTTTCTTTTTACTTGTTTATCGCGTTAAAGTGTAGTAGTGTTAAAATATAAAAATACCAAGGAGGAAAAGTTATGGGGAAAGGAAGACGGGAAAAGGTTTTGGACAGCATCGGAACATTGCAGCAGACGGTGAATGAATTTCAGATATAAATTGTTTGTAAAATAAAAACAACTTAATAAAAATAGAAAAAGCGGTCATATTTATGAAAAAATATTTCATGAATATGACCGCTTTATTGTTTGAAAAACGGTTAATATAAAAGAGAAAACAATGTATTATCTGACAATACTGCGCTGAATAAATAATAGACAAATTATCAGACAATAGAACGAAAAAAGTGATTTACAAGCGACGGTTATAGGAGTAAAATGAGAATCAGTTAAGAAAAAGCAACTCATGAATGATTTACAACGAAAGGATAGTTCTATGAAAGAGCAATGGAATGAGAGCACAGCAACCGCCAAAGGATTATATGATCCGAGTTTCGAACATGACAACTGCGGAATTGGTGCTGTGGTAAACATCAAAGGTATCAAGACCCACCAGACCGTGGAAAATGCCTTGAAAATTGTTGAGAACTTAAAGCATAGAGCCGGAAAAGATGCCGACGGAAAGACCGGAGATGGTGTTGGTATTCTTCTTCAGATTTCCCATAAGTTCTTTAAGAAAGCGACAGAGCCGCTTGGAATCGAGCTGGGAGAAGAGAGAGATTACGGCGTCGGAATGTTTTTCTTCCCACAGGATGAGTTAAAGACCAATCAGGCAAAGAAGATGTTTGAGGTAATTGTCGAGAAGGAAGGAATGGAATTCCTCGGATGGAGACAGGTACCGATTCATCCGGACAAGCTTTCCGACAAGGCCAGAGGATGTATGCCATGCATCATGCAGGCGTTCATCAAAAGACCGGAAGATGTGGAGAAGGGACTTGATTTTGACCGCAAGCTGTATGTGGCACGCCGTGTATTCGAGCAGTCCAACGATGACAGCTACGTTGCTTCCCTTTCGAGCAGAACGATTGTATATAAAGGAATGTTCCTTGTAGAGCAGCTGCGTCAGTTCTTCTCCGATCTGCAGGATAAGGATTATGAGTCTGCAATTGCAACCGTACATTCCCGTTTCTCTACCAACACAAATCCAAGCTGGGAGAGAGCACATCCAAACCGTTTTATTGTACATAACGGTGAGATCAACACCATCCGTGGTAATGCAGACAAGATGCTTGCCCGGGAAGAGACGATGGCATCCGGCAAGCTGCGCGGGGAATTCCAGAAGGTACTTCCGGTCGTCAACACCGAAGGATCTGATTCCGCAATGCTGGACAATACGCTGGAGTTTCTGGTGATGAGTGGCATGGATCTGCCACTGGCAGTCATGATCATGATTCCGGAGCCATGGGCAAACAATGCTGTGATGACACAGAAAAAGAAAGATTTCTATCAGTATTATGCAACTATGATGGAGCCTTGGGACGGACCTGCATCCATCCTGTTCTCCGATGGAGATATGATGGGAGCGGTTCTTGACCGTAACGGTCTGCGTCCATCCCGTTATTACATTACAGACGATGACTATCTGATTCTTTCTTCCGAGGTCGGAGTTCTCGATATTGATCCGACCCATATCGTGACAAAAGACCGTCTGCGTCCTGGTAAAATGCTTCTTGTAGATACCGTGCAGGGGCGAGTGATTGATGACGATGAGTTAAAAGAAAGATATGCGGATAAGCGTCCGTATGGTGAGTGGCTTGACAGTAACATCGTCATGTTAAAGGATTTAAAAATCCCGAATGAGCGTGTGCCGGAATACACACAGGAAGAACGTCAGAGAATGCAGAGAGCATTCGGTTACACGTATGAGTCCTTAAAGGATTCCATCCTGCCGATGGCAAAGAACGGCATTGAGGGTACCGCTGCGATGGGTACAGATACACCGCTTGCGGCACTGTCCGGAAACCGTGAGCCGCTGTTTAACTATTTTAAGCAGCTGTTTGCACAGGTAACCAACCCGCCAATCGATTCCATCCGTGAGGAGGTTGTTACTTCTACGACGGTGTATATCGGATCTGCCGGAAACCTCTTAGAGGAAAAGCCGGAGAACTGTAAAGTACTTCGGATCAACAATCCGATTCTGACCAACACAGACCTGATGAAAATCCGCAATATGAAAGTAGACGGATTTAAGGTAGAAACCATTCCGATTATTTATTATAAGAATACCAGTCTTGAGAAAGCCGTAGACCGTCTCTTTATTGAGGCGGACCGTGCATACAGAGACGGAGCCAATATCCTGATCCTTTCCGACAGAGGCGTGGATGATAACCATGTGGCAATTCCTTCCCTGCTTGCCGTATCTGCATTGCAGCAGTATCTGGTAAAGACAAAGAAACGTACTTCCCTTTCCCTGATTCTCGAATCCGGAGAGCCGCGTGAGGTACATCATTTTGCAACACTGCTTGGTTTTGGTGCGAGTGCAATTAACCCATACCTGGCACTGGATACCGTAAAACAGCTGATCGATGAGCACATGTTGGACAAAGATTATTATGCCGCAGTTGATGATTATAACCATGCAATTATCACCGGTATTGTAAAGATTGCAGCCAAGATGGGTATTTCTACGATCCAGTCGTATCAGGGTTCCAAGATTTTTGAGGCACTTGGTATTGATAAAGATGTCATTGACAAGTATTTTACCAATACGGTCAGCCGTATCGGCGGAATTTCCATCAAGGATATCGAGAATGATGTCAATACGCTTCATTCTGCAGCCTATGATCCGCTGGGACTTGAAACCGATGTAACCCTTGACAGCAAGGGCCGCCACAAGATGAGAAGCGGAGCCGATGCGCATCTGTACAATCCGGCTACCATCCATCTGCTGCAGCAGTCTACCAAACGTGGGGACTATGAGATGTTCAAGCAGTATACGAGTCTGGTAGATGAAGAAGAAAAGCATACGAACCTGCGTGGACTGATGGATTTTGAGTACCCGAAGAAGGGTGTGAAGCTTGAGGAAGTGGAAAGCGTAGATTCTATTGTGACACGTTTTAAGACCGGAGCGATGTCTTACGGCTCTATTTCGAAGGAAGCACATGAGACACTTGCCATTGCCATGAATCACTTACACGGTAAGTCAAACACCGGTGAAGGTGGTGAGGACAAGGATCGTCTGACCGTCGGACCGGACGGAAAGAACCGTTGTTCCGCAATCAAACAGGTTGCATCCGGACGTTTCGGTGTTACCAGCCGTTATCTGACCAGTGCGCAGGAGATCCAGATCAAAATGGCACAGGGAGCAAAGCCTGGTGAAGGTGGACATCTTCCGGGTAAGAAAGTATATCCATGGATTGCCAAGACAAGACTTTCCACACCGGGTGTATCTTTGATCTCCCCGCCACCACACCACGATATTTATTCCATCGAGGATCTTGAACAGCTGATCTTTGACTTAAAGAATGCAAACCGCGATGCAAGAATTTCCGTAAAACTGGTTTCCGAGGCAGGTGTCGGTACCGTAGCAGCCGGTGTTGCAAAAGCCGGTGCACAGGTTGTCCTGATCTCCGGATATGACGGTGGTACAGGTGCTGCGCCAAGCAGTTCCATCCACAACGCAGGTCTTCCGTGGGAACTTGGTCTGGCAGAGACACATCAGACATTGATTATGAACGGACTGCGTAATAAAGTAAGAATTGAGACAGACGGAAAGCTGATGAGTGGTAAAGACGTGGCCATTGCTGCATGTCTTGGCGCGGAAGAGTTTGGTTTTGCAACCGCTCCGCTGGTAACCATGGGCTGTGTCATGATGCGAGTATGTAATCTGGATACCTGTCCGGCAGGTATTGCAACCCAGAATCCGGAGCTTCGTAAGCGTTTCGCAGGAAAACCGGAGTATGTTGAGAACTTCATGCGCTTTATCGCAGAAGAACTTCGGGAGTACATGGCAAAACTTGGTGTCCGCACAGTGGATGAACTCGTTGGACGAAGCGATTTCTTAAAGGTTCGCGGAGATCTGTCCGAGCGTGAAGCAAAGCTTGACCTGAGCAATATCTTAAATAATCCGTTTGCAGGAACAAAGCAGAAGGTTATTTTTGATCCGAAGCAGGTATATGATTTCGAACTGGATAAGACCAAAGATATCACGGAGTTCTTAAAACAGTTAAAGCCGGCACTTGATAAGAAGCAGAAGCGTATGATTGATACCGAAGTAACAAACGTAAACCGTTCGCTTGGAACAATCTTCGGATCAGAGATTACAAAGAAGTACGACGATACACTCGATGAGGATACTTTCATTATTAAATGCAGCGGAGCCGGCGGACAGAGTTTTGGTGCCTTTATTCCAAAGGGACTGACACTCGAACTGGTGGGAGATTCCAACGATTATTTCGGAAAGGGACTTTCCGGCGGAAAGCTGATCGTTTATCCACCGGCAGGAGTAAACTTCAAAAAGGATGAGAACATCATTATCGGTAACGTAGCACTGTACGGTGCGACAAGCGGTAAGGCATTCATCAATGGTGTGGCAGGAGAACGTTTCTGTGTCAGAAATTCCGGAGCTACTGCTGTTGTTGAGGGTGTCGGTGATCATGGATGTGAGTATATGACGGGCGGTCGTGTCGTTATCCTTGGTAAAACCGGAAAGAACTTTGCCGCAGGTATGAGCGGTGGTATCGCTTATGTACTGGATGAGGACAACGATCTGTACATGCGTACCAACAAGTCTATGGTATTCAGTGAGGAAGTCACCAATAAATATGACGTATTAGAGCTCAAAGAAATGATCAAAGAACATGTTACCCTGACCAATTCGGAAAAAGGTAAGGAAATTCTCGATCACTTCAGTGAGTATCTGCCGAAGTTTAAGAAAGTCATCCCATATGATTATAACCGTATGCAGATGGCAATCGTTCAGATGGAAGAAAAAGGTCTGAATGCAGAGCAGGCACAGATTGAGGCATTTTATGCCAGCACGAGAGCATAAGGAGGGAAGAAACAATGGGAAAGCCAACAGGATTTATGGAATACGACAGATGTGAGGCGCGTTCGGTGGAACCAAATGAACGAATCAAAAATTTTGATGAATTCCACATCTTCCTTTCCAAAGAAAAACAAAGAGAGCAGGCAGCGCGCTGTATGGATTGCGGTGTCCCGTTCTGTCAGTCGGGTATGACAGTTGCCGGAATGACTTCCGGCTGCCCGCTGCACAATCTGGTACCGGAGTGGAACGATCTGCTTTATACCGGAAATTATCAGCAGGCATATAACCGTCTGCACAAGACAAATAATTTCCCGGAGTTTACCTCCCGTGTATGTCCGGCTCTGTGTGAGAAGGCATGTACCTGTGGACACTGGGGAGATCCGGTATCTGTCCGGGACAATGAGCATGGAATTATTGAGACGGCGTACAAAGAAGGTTATGCCGGACCACATATTCCAAAGGTTCGTACCGGAAAGAAAGTTGCCATCATCGGTTCCGGTCCTTCCGGACTGGCAGCAGCAGATCAGCTGAACCAGAGAGGACATGATGTTACGGTATATGAGAGAGATGACCGTGTCGGCGGACTTCTGATGTATGGTATTCCGAATATGAAGCTCGAAAAGCAGATCATTGACCGTAAGATCAATGTTATGAAAGAAGAGGGCGTGAAGTTTATCACAGGCTGTAATGTCGGTGTGGATGTCAAGAGTGCAGAGCTGTTAAAAGAGTATGACAGAGTCATCCTCTGCTGTGGAGCAAAGCATGCGCGTGATATCAAGGCAGCAGGTCGTGATGCAGAAGGAATCTATTTTGCAGTCGATTATCTGTCACGCAACACAAAGAGCCTTTTGGATTCCAATTTTAAGGACAACAAATTTATTTCCGCAAAGGGAAAAAATGTTGTGATCATCGGTGGCGGTGATACCGGAAATGACTGTGTGGGAACGGCTATCCGTCAGGGTGCAAAGTCTGTAACCCAGCTGGAGATGATGCCATGTCCACCGGCAGAGCGGGCAGCAAATAACCCATGGCCGGAGTGGCCGAAGGTGTTAAAGACCGACTATGGCCAGGAAGAAGCGATTGCATGTTTCGGTACAGATCCACGAATCTATCAGACAACCGTAAAGGAATTCCATAAGGATAAGAACGGCAAGTTGAATGGTCTGACAATCGTCAGACTTGAGAGCAAGGTGGATGAGAAGACCGGACGCAGAAATATGGTGGAAGTTGCAGGTTCCGAGAAGAAGATTCCGGCAGAACTTGTACTGATCGCTGCAGGATTCCTTGGAACAGAGGAATACATTGCAAAGGCATTCGGTGTAGAGCTGAACCAGAGAACAAATGTAGCTACAGAGCCTGGAACATATGCAACAAATGTAAAGAACGTATTTGTTGCGGGAGATATGCACAGAGGACAGTCACTGGTTGTCTGGGCAATTCGTGAGGGCCGTGAGGTGGCACATGACGTGGATACAAGTCTGATGGGATATTCTTATCTGTCCGTACAGTAAAATAGAGACTTATGGCTGGTGCATAGCCATATGATTTTTGGGAGTCATCTGAAACAGATGGCTCCTTTTTTACCTCTTGTGGGCTTCACGCAGTTATTCTTATTTTTATCGCAGTATATCTGGTGGCAAGCAAAATGCACATGATACTTTGAACACAGCAATGCAGGCGGACATGTGGAATGTAAAGGTCAGGGCAGCAGTGATCCGGATGCTCCGTGTGTGGAACTGCAGATCTCAAGCAGTTTTGGACAGACTTGTATAATTTTTGGATAATTCTGCTTGCTATTATGTACATTTCGATGTAGAATTATAGACAAATAGTATACGATACATAGGAGGAGACGTATGCGTAAGAATTACTTTCAAGATGTGAAAATTGCGGATAAGCTGAAAATGATTATGAAAGCAATTTTTGCAATTTTACTGGTGAACAATATTCTGTTTGCAATTTTAATGCTTGTATTTGGACATCCGGTATGGATTATCATTCCTGTCATTGCAGTAGTTGGTATGCCATTGCTTTCCAAAAAGATCATTCAGGAACTGACACAAAATATTCTTGAACCGTTAGACCAGATAGAAAAGGCCGCAGATGACATGTCACACGGAAATCTCGAAATTGATATTCCTTATCAGGGGGAAGATGAACTGGGAAAGCTTGCAGAAAGTTTCCGCAATACATCTTTTTATTTAAGGGGTGTTGTGGACGATATCAATCAGCTCCTTACAGAGTTTGCAAAAGGAAACTTTGATGCGAGATCCCATGATATTGAAGCCTATCAGGGAAATTTCGGTGAAATTTTAAAGAAACTGGAAGCGACAGAAAATAATCTGAGCCAGACGATCAAAAATGTACAGGAATCTTCCAATCAGGTATCCGCAGGAGCTGACCAGCTGGCACAGAGTGCGCAGGGACTGGCAGAGGGAGCTACCGATCAGGCAGCGGCAGTACAGCAGCTGACATCTTCGGTTGCCGAGGTTGCTACACATATCGAAGAAAATACAAAGTCTACAGACAGTGTACATGACCAGGCAAAGCGGGTTGCAATCAAGGCAGACAGCGGAAGTGCAAAGATGAAAGAACTGGTCGAAGCCATGCAGCATATTTCAGAGACCACCAATGATATCCAGGTTGTCATCGGAAAGATTGAAAGCATTGCCAGCCAGACAAACCTGTTGTCTTTAAATGCATCCATTGAGGCTGCGCGTGCCGGTGAAGCAGGAAAAGGATTTGCGGTTGTTGCAGAACAGATTAAAAACCTTGCGGAAGAGAGTGCTTCTTCGGCAGAAGAAACCCGTGTCATGCTGACAAACAGTCTGAATCAGGTGGGTGTCGGAAGCTCTGTTGCAGATGAGACTTCCCAGTTTATGTCGGAAATGATCGAACAGCTGGATGCGGTTGTTATGGAGGTGGCTAAGATCCGTCAGATTTCTGATCAGCAGGCAGAATCGGTAAAGCAGATTTCCGCTGCTGTTGAGCAGGTAAACGGGGTTGTGCAGTCTAATTCTGCTACTTCTGAAGAAGTATCTGCAACCAGTGAAGAACTTTCTGCATCTGCTGAAAGTCTGGATGAGATGGTATCTGATTTTGTTCTTCGCAAATAAGATACGAACAGATGACTGGCACATTGTACAGATGAGGTGATTTTATGCCGTCGATCATGGTGTATACGGAAGAAACATTTTATTATACAGACGGAATCCGTGTTGTTGCGCGGGAAGAATATATGCGGCCGGATGTTACGGAACTGAGTTTCTACCAGAAAGAAGGTTTCTGGTTTGGATTTGAAGCTCCGTATTCTATTTATACCATGCAGGGAATCCGGGCATTGATTGAGTTGAAACTCAGACAATACGATTGTACACCGGAATTTCGCTATACGCGTAAGAAAATTGAATATAGTTACAGTGAAAAAAAGATTCTCGATTCCGTGATTTTTTATATCACGAAATCCGATCAGCCGGGAGTTTTGTCTGTGATGGAGGAAATTAATCATTCCACTCATCTGTGTTTCTGGAACATGAAAGTGCCATACCATGATTTTGGGGAAATCCGTAAACATACCGATGCGGTATTTTACGGAATGTTTCAACAAAAAGCGTAATAGTTCTTGACTTTTTCGGCAAAAGTTCTATAATACATTCTCGGTAATAGAGGATGTGTCGAATGAATAAAGAGAGAGATTATTTTTTTGATAATTTGAAAGCGGTATTGATATTCTTAGTCGTGCTGGGACATTTTTTGCTCCCTATCCACGGAGAAAGTGTTCTTGTGGTGGTAAAGCGCCTGATCTATGTATTTCATATGCCGCTTTTTGTATTTGTGTCAGGTTATTTTGCAAAGAAAATATATAAAAACGGGCAGTATAATTTTAAAAAAATATTGTATCTGATTAAGGCGTACATCATATTTGTTATTGCAATTCAGATAGTATATGCACTGTGTGGATTCCGGGATTTCTCAGAGATTAATTTTTTCTCGCAGAGTGGGGCACCGTGGTATCTGTTTGCCATGATTGTGTGGTATCTTACCATTCCTGTCATCCGGAAGTACAAAGAGATACCGGTATTAATCGTGACGGTTGCGCTGGCCCTGATCGCCGGATATTTCAAAAATATCGGCGATTTTTTGTGCATGTCCCGTATTCTGGTATTTGGTCCGTTCTTTTATCTGGGATATTATATGGAACAACCGGTGCTTGAACGGGCATTGCGACCGGTTTACCGGAGAGTTGTTGTACCGGCTGCTGTGGCAATCTGTGCGGGAATTCTGGCGTTTGGCTCAAAGTTAAAAGATGAGCTTGGCATGGTCTATGAAAACATTTCCTATTATGAACTGGATGATGTGTGGGAAGGGCCGTTTGTTCGTCTGGCACTGATGATTGCCGCGTTTCTGATTTCGTGGGCGATTATGTTTTTTGTGCCGCGTGGGAAAACCTGTCTGTCAGTGATTGGACAGAATACGATGCCGGTATATATGCTGCACCGGATCCTGCGGGATATCCTGATGTTTGCGGGAATCTATGACTATCTCGGAGACTGGGGATGGTTTGCGCTGTTTGTTCTGATTTGTCTGAGTATCTGCGTGATTTACCTGCTTGTTAATCCAAAGGTAGTAAATCAGGTAAATAAGATTCTGACACTGTATACCCCGCGGCTGTGGGGCAGAATACGCCGGAATCAGGCGATATAAAGGAATCGTAGATTGACTTTTCCTCCTATATTTTCTAAGCTTAGAACCAGAAAGATATAGGAGGAATTTTTTTATGGATGCAAAAAAGTTTGGAGTACTCTGGTATTATGGAGAAATGTCTGCACGGATACTTAATGGTGTAACGGCACAGCGTATGATAGAAGTAATTCGTATTTGACAATTCCAAAAAATGATTATATAGTGGCAGAAAAGAACTTTTGTTTTCACAGAGAAAATACACTGAGGGAGGAACGTAATAATGTACGAATTTACGCAGGATTGTCTGACGGGCATCGACCAGATCGATGAAGAGCACCGAAAACTGTTTTCGCTGATCAATGAAGCGGTTGAACTGCCGAAAGAAGCACGCACATCACAGACGGTAAAAAATATACTGGAACATTTAAGTGATTATGCCGTAAACCATTTTGCACACGAAGAAGCCTATATGGAGGCACAGAACGATCCGGAACTGCCGTTGCAGAAAAAAGAGCATCAGGCATTTGCCGATCACGTAAAACTTCTGGAAAAACAGCCACTCACCGGGGAGAATGCATCGGCGATGCTCGATGAGATTCTGACCTATCTGGTACGCTGGCTGTACCGGCATATTTTAAGCAGTGACATGATGATCGGGAAAATGCAGAAAGAAGATCCGTTTGTGTTTACCGCGAAATATTATACGGGAATTGAACTGGTAGACAGGGAACACCGGAAGCTGTTTGAGATTATCGGAGAGGTAAATGCACTGATCCATAACGACCTGCTTCATGACAAATACGATGAAATTGTACGTCTGCTGGATGAACTCCGGGAATATACCAAGTTTCATTTTGAAGATGAAGAGGCCTATATGCAGAAAATCAACAGCCCGATGCTGGAAGCGCAAAAGAGGGCGCATCAGGCATTTGTGGACAAGCTGATGAGTATCGATCTGGATAAGCTGGAAGAAATTGATGACAACCAGCAGGAATATCTGCATGAGCTGATCGAGTTCCTTGGCGGATGGCTGATCAATCATATTTTAAAGATGGATACGCAGATTGAAAAGACAGAGCAGTAAGTATTATGTGCGGTGAAAGGATTATTTTCACCGCATTTTAATATGTCAATTTAATATGAAACTTATATAGAAAATACGTTATCCTTTTTAAAAATATTCTTTATAATAAAAGATAGCGAGATTGAGAAAAGGAAGTGTATTTTTATGGCAACAATTTTTCCAAGGGAACAGAAGGCAAAAATGCTTTTTGAAAAGATTAAAGAGAATCCGCAGGCATGTGAGCGCCTGATGGAAACGTTTTATGATGCGCTCGGAGTGGGCGATGATTATGAGGGCAACGGTCTTTCTGCGGAGCAGTTCGCAACCGCACTGTTTCGTTCTTATGAGGAAAAGGATCTGACGGCGTTTCTGATGGCAATCTGCCAGAACAGTATGTTTGATCTGCTGCGGAATTCGTTTCTGGCTCCGTTTCGTTTTAATGCCAATGGTCAGACAAATCCCTATATCCTGACGGATGAGGATGGAAAATTAATTCCGGATATCAAATTTCATGTCAGTGACAAAAATTATGAGCAGTTTTTTAAGGTATTTCAAAAGAGTGAACAGGTGAAGATGTATCTGGCATACGGATTCCGTAAACGGCATTGTTATGACAGAGATACCATGGAAGCACAGGAAATCCGTATGGGAGAGCATATCGGAGTGCTGCTTGTCTATGAAATGCCAGATACGGTAAAAATACAGGAGACAGAAGCGCAGGCATATGCGGCCATCTGGGATATCCTGATGGATCTGCAGAAATCCCTGCCACGTTCGGTCGTTTATTACGGACAGGATTCCATGGAAAATAAGGGAAACCGTTACGATGCACTTGGGGTGTTTTTGCCGATGTACCATTTTCGGAAGGCATTGGAGAAAAACATTGATATTGCAAACAAAATTGTATTGATGCATTAAGAAAGAGGATGATGATTCATGCAAACCACTGCAATACCTAAAAATCACATGGATATCCCATGGCATGAGTACAGCGGCCACGGAAATTGTCCGATTACAGAGGCAGACCTGACCGAAAAAGCTTCAATCGTCGGCCGTGTCGGCCTGATGCTGTTATCCTGTGGAACGGGAGCCTGGCGTGTCCGCAGTTCCATGAATACGATTTCACAAAATCTCGGAATTACATGTTCGACAGATATCGGTCTGATGTCGATTGAATATACCTGTTTTGATGGAACAAGTGGATTTTCCCAGTCTCTTTGCCTGACCAATACCGGAGTCAACACATCAAAACTGAACCGGCTGGAGCGTTTTATCGGTGAATTTTCAACCGTAGGGAAAACAATGACGGGCGAACAGCTCCATGATCATCTGGATGAGATCGACCGGATTCATGGACTCTATTCCCCGGTGGCTTTGGGATTTGCCGCGGCACTGGCATGCGGCGCATTCACATTTTTGCTTGGCGGAGGACCCGTGGAAATGCTGTTTGCTTTTTGCGGGGCAGGACTTGGAAACTTTGTCCGCTGCAAACTGACAAAGCATCATCTGACACTGTTTCTCGGGATTGTGGCATCCGTTGCCTCGGCGTGCGTTACCTATACCATTCTGCTTCGGATCGCAGAGCTGATTGCCGGGGTTTCCCTGCAGCATGAGGCGGGATATATCTGTTCCATGCTTTTTATCATTCCGGGTTTTCCGTTTATTACAAGCGGAATTGACCTTGCCAAGCTGGATATGCGTTCCGGGCTGGAGAGGCTGACCTATGCGATCATTATCATTGTTGTTGCGACCATTACGGCATGGCTGATGGCACTGCTTTTGCATCTGCATCCGGTGGATTTTCCGGCGCTTTCCATGTCCGTTCCCATGCATATCATACTGCGTCTGGTCTTCAGTTTCTGCGGCGTGTTCGGATTTTCGATTATGTTTAACAGTCCGTGGAAACTGGCGGCAACGGCAGCACTGATCGGAGCAGTGGCCAACACCCTCCGGCTGGAGCTGGTGGATCTTGCTTCATTTCCTCCGGCTGCGGCGGCTTTTGTGGGAGCACTTTTGGCAGGAATCCTTGCATCATTGATCAAAAACCAGGCGGGATATCCAAGGATTTCACTTACGGTTCCGTCGATTGTCATTATGGTACCGGGACTGTATCTGTACCGGGCAATTTACAATCTGGGTGCGATGTCTTTGAATACCTCTGCATCCTGGTTTGCTTCTGCAATTTTAATTATTGTGGCACTGCCGCTTGGTCTGATCTTTGCAAGAATTCTGACCGACCGGACATTCCGGTATTGTACATAGAAATACGTCTGTTTCCTTACGGCTCCACAAATCCCGGAAAGATACTGACACCTCTTTATTTTAGAAAAGACTTGCAAAAACAGACTAATTGAAGTAAGATAAGATACACAAAACAGGATGTCTGAAAAAGACTATAGATTTTACGGTTTCTGATTCAAACCGTCGGTCTATAGTCTTTTTTTGCGGAACATCCGGCAGAAAAGAGGAGTTTGTATGAATCAGGAGTACATGAAAACAAGAAAAATCCTGCCGCTGGTGCTTTCCATGTCACTTCCCATGGTCATATCCATGGCAGTGAATGCATTGTATAACATTGTGGACAGTTATTTTGTGGCAAAGATCAGTGAAGATGCGATGACGGCGCTTGCCCTTGTGTTTCCGATGCAAAATCTCGTCAATGCCATTGTTATCGGATTTGCGATCGGAATCAATGCAAGGGTAGCCTTTTATCTGGGAGCAAAAGAAGAGAAAATGGCGGATGAGTCGGCATCCGTGGGGCTTTTGTTAAATTTGATCCACGGTCTGGTGCTGGCACTGCTTTGTTCTGTCATTATGCCATCGTTTCTTCGGATGTTTACAGGCGATACACAGGTGATCGCACTGGCATGCACGTATTCCACGCGGGTATTTGCGTTTGCACCCGTGATCGGTCTGGGACTTGCATATGAAAAGATCTTTCAGGCAGTCGGGCGGATGAAGGTGTCGATGATCTGTATGATGCTCGGATGTGTAACCAATATTATTTTAGATCCGGTTATGATCTTTGGTCTGGGACCGGTACCGAAGCTTGGAATTGCGGGTGCGGCTTATGCCACGGGAATCGGTCAGTGTGTGACGCTGGCGGGGTATCTGCTGTTTTATTTTGCACGTCCGATGCATGTAAAGGTCAACGTCGCAAATATGAAAACAACCGGAAGCGTAATGAAAAATATTTATACCATCGGAATTCCGGCAACTTTAAATCTTGCACTTCCTTCCATTCAGGTGTCCGCATTAAATGCAATCCTTGCGCCGTTTCCGGGAAGTTATATTCTGGTGCTCGGAGTTTATTATAAACTGCAGACATTTATTTATCTGACGGCAAACGGAATTGTGCAGGGAATCCGGCCGCTCGTTGGATATAATTATGGAGCGGGAGAATATGACAGGGTGAAAAAGATTACGCACACCTCCATGGGATTGATCGCACTGGTTATGGTTATGGGAATGGCAATTTCCTGTGCAATTCCGCAGCAGCTGATGGGATTGTTTACCACAAGCCGCGCAACAATGGAAATCGGAGGTGCGGCACTCAGAATCATCAGTTTTGGATTCGTGGTATCCTCGGTTTCCGTTACATTTTCCGGAGTCCTGGAGGGACTGGGAAAGGGCATGCCATCACTTTTGATTTCTCTTGCGCGCTATATCGTTGTGATGCTGCCGGTTTCTTTTGTGCTCAGCCGGTTGTTACAGGCATCGGGTGTGTGGTACGGATTTGCCGTTACCGAGTATATCGTAGCGGTTCTTTCCTATTATATATACAAATTCCATATGAGAGATATAAAAGGGTAACAAAATAAAAAAAGTGTGGTACAATAGTTAAAATATGGATAAGAGAAAAGGAATAAGGAGGAGTCGGTTATGCCATACTCAAACGCCACCAAACAGGCATTTGCAGATGCTCTTCGAAAACTGTTGGAACAGAAACCTTTTGCGAAGATCAGTGTATCACACATTTGCGAAGAATGCGGAATGAACCGCAAAAGTTTTTATTATCATTTTAAAGATAAATATGATCTGGTCAACTGGATTTTTGACACTGAAATTACAAAGATTTTTTCAGAAGAAGAATGGAAAAATGCCGGCTTTACATGGGATATACTGGAAAAAATCTGTGAGTATTTTTATAAACACCGGACATTCTATTCGAAAGTACTGCAGATTGAGGGGCAGAACTCTTTTACAGAACATTTCCGGGATATTTTAGTCCCTGTCAATCGTAAATTTCTTGCGATGGTAGAGGAAGAGGAAAAAGGAGAGCACGAGGAATTTTATATTCATTTCTTTTCGGATGCATTTCTGGCAGCACTCGTGAGATGGCTTGAGGACAGGGAATGTGTGTCCCCGCAGGAATTCAGTGCACTGTTGCGTTCGAGTGTGGAAATGATTGCAAAGTATGTGCTGCAGAGTCAGAAATAAGGGCAGAAGTATTCTGTAATCTGGAAAAATTCGACAAATTTTACCCACATTCGTGCATTTGTCCACTTGAATTTAAGAAGAGAAAAGATATAATACTTTTCAGATTACACAAAAACATTTCTGTCATGTTATGGCGACAGAATGAAAGGAAGTTGAGATTATGAATAAAATGTCATTACAGAAGAGTATTCAGAACTTTGGAATCAAGCAGGCCTTAAAGTATATGGAGAAAGATCCGGAGGAGAATATTCCGAAACTGATGGATATGGTTGACAAATTTGCACCGGACGGATGGTATGAGGCACAGAGAAATATGATCCGCAAGGTGATTCAGGAGAGGGGAAACTGGTACCAGCTGATTCTTCGCATTTATCAGCTGAATCCGGAAGTCCGTAAGGCATTCTTCCAGAATTTCATTTTCAATGCAAGCTTAAAAGGCAGCGCACTGCAGGAGCAGCTTGCTGAAGAAAACAACTGTAACATTCCGTGGGCAATTCTGTTAGACCCTACCTCTGCATGTAATTTACACTGTACCGGATGCTGGGCAGCAGAGTATGGCCATCAGCTGAATCTGGATCTGGATACGATTGATTCTATCGTACGTCAGGGTAAGGAGCTTGGTACCTATATGTATATTTATACAGGTGGAGAACCATTGGTACGTAAAAAAGACCTGATCAAGATCTGTGAGATGCATCCGGATTGTGAATTCCTTTCTTTCACAAACGGTACTTTGATTGATGAAGAGTTCTGCCAGGAAATGCTTCGTGTCAAGAACTTTGTTCCGGCGATCAGTCTGGAAGGATTCGAGACAGCCAACGATGGACGAAGAGGCGAAGGTGTATTTGATAAAGTACAGCATGCCATGAGCCTGTTAAAGAGCCATGGTTTACCATTTGGTATTTCCACCTGCTATACCAGAAAGAATTTAGATGATGTAACCAGCGAAAAATTCTTTGATATGCTGGTTGAGAGTGGTGCATTATTTGTATGGTTCTTCCACTATATGCCGGTTGGAAATGATGCAGCAGTGGAACTTCTGCCTACACCTGAGCAGCGTGAGGAAATTTTCCATCGTATCCGTAAGTTCCGTCAGACAAAGGCAATATTTAGCATGGATTTCCAGAATGACGCACAGTTTGTCGGCGGATGTATCGCCGGTGGACGAAGATATTTACATATCAATGCCAAGGGTGATGTGGAGCCATGCGTATTTATTCATTATTCCAATGCAAATATTCATGACTGCAGCCTGCTGGATGCTTTAAAGAGCCCATTATTCCAGGCATATCATGACAACCAGCCGTTTAATGACAATATGCTTCGTCCGTGTCCGATGCTTGAGAACCCGGATAAGCTTGGAGAGATGGTAAAAGAGTCAAAGGCAGTAAATACCGATTATCAGTCACCGGAGACACCGGAACATCTGAAAGAAAAGGCTGCTCCTTATGCCGAGAACTGGACACCTACCGCAGAAAAACTCTGGAACAAAGAAAAAGAAAAGATTGCAGCAGGAAAAGCCGGCGTGGAACAGTAATGATAAGTTTTCTCAATAAGTACAGCCGGATTGTTGTTGCATAAAGTGTGGGACTCCGCTATTTATCGGATGATAGATGGTGTGAGTCCTTTTTTTATGCTCTTTTTTGCACGCCGTGGTGACTAAAAAAATACTTGCAAATTGGAAAAATGGGGCATAAAATACGTTTTTAAACAGGAAAACAAAATTATAAATCAGTTACTAAGGAGGAAACAACGATGTTAAAGTGTTTCAAAAATTTTGATGCAAAGAAAACCGGACTTTTTGCAGCAGGTGTACTGTTCGGTACCGCAGGAATCAAGATTCTTTCCAGCAAGGATGCAAAGAAACTTTATACAAATTGTACAGCAGCCGTACTCCGTGCAAAGGAAGTTGTTTTAAAGACCGCTACAAAGGTACAGGAGAATGCAGAGGATATCTATGCAGAGGCTAAGCAGATCAACGAAGACCGTGCAGCAAAAGAAGAGGAAGTATTTGACGGTGAGGAAGTAACCAAAGAGACAACTGCCGAAGAGACAGAAACTACAGAAGAGACAGCAGAGGCATAAAAACGCATGAAAGAGATGTTACCTTATATGTAACATCTCTTTTATCGAAAGCAGGTTATAGATATGAAATTTCAAATCAGACATGAGATAAGGGGAAGAATGAGGATTCATGTGATCCAGAGCCGTATGTCATTTGCACAGGCAGATACATTACAGTATTATCTGGAACAGTGTGAATCTGTGATTTCCGCAAAAATTCAAAATCGTACCGAAGATGTGACCATTTGTTATGAAGGAAGCAGAGATGCAATCCTTGAAGTGTTAAAGGCATTTTCGTATGAAAAGACGGATGTTCCGGATACCTATATTAATAATTCCGGAAGAGAAATGAATCAGCATTACTGGGATCAGCTGGTGGAGCAGACGTTCTGGCATTTCGGTAACAAACTGTTTCTGCCGTTTTCCGTTCGTGCAGTAATCACAACGGTGAAATCCGTGAAGTATATCTGGAAAGGGCTTCAGACTCTGTTTCAGGGTAAGATCGAGGTTCCGGTACTGGATGCAACTGCCATTGGTGTTTCCATTATCCGTGGTGATTTTGCGACCGCAGGATCTGTGATGTATCTGCTTGGTATCGGAGAGACGCTGGAAGAATGGACACATAAGAAATCCGTGGGAGATCTGGCACGCAGTATGTCACTCAACATCAGCAAGGTATGGATGATGTGTGATGGACAGGAAATACTCGTTTCCGCAGACAACGTGCAGTCCGGAGATGAAGTGCGCATTCATATGGGAAATGTGATCCCGTTTGACGGAACGGTAACGGATGGAGAGGCAATGGTAAATCAGGCATCTTTAACCGGAGAATCGGTTCCGGTCCGCAAAGTACCTGATGGCGTGGTATATGCCGGAACTGTTGTCGAGGAAGGCGAGATTACGATCCGCGTCAGAGAAGTAAACGGATCAAGCAAGTATGAAAAGATCATGGCGATGATCGAGGAATCAGAGAAACTGAAATCCTCACTGGAAGGAAAAGCCGAACATTTAGCAGATAAACTGGTGCCATATACCTTCCTGGGAACAGGGCTTGTATGGCTGTTTACCAGAAACGTGACAAAAGCAATTTCTGTGTTAATGGTGGACTTCTCCTGTGCATTGAAACTTGCGATGCCATTGTCCGTGCTCTCTGCAATCCGGGAAGCAAGTACCTATAACATTACCGTAAAGGGAGGCAAGTATCTGGAAGCTATGGCGGAAGCGGATACCATCGTCTTTGATAAGACCGGTACACTGACCAAGGCACAGCCGACAGTGGCAAAGATTGTTTCCTTCAATGATCAGTCCGAGGATGAACTGCTTCGTATTGCTGCCTGTTTAGAGGAACATTTTCCACATTCCATGGCAAAGGCTGTGGTACGTGAGGCAGTAAACCGGAATCTGGTACATGAGGAACTTCACTCAAAGGTAGAGTACATTGTCGCACACGGTATTTCTTCCAAGATCGGGGAGAAACATATTGTGATCGGAAGCTATCATTTCGTATTTGAGGATGAGAATGCTACAATTCCGGAGGGAAAGAAAGAGATATTTGAGCAGCTTCCGGAGCAGTATTCCCACCTGTATATGGCGATTGACGGCGTGCTTGTGGCAGTGATCTGCATCGAAGATCCACTTCGTCTGGAAGCGGTTGAGGTTATTGCAAAGTTAAAGAAACTCGGAATCTCCAAGGTTGTTATGATGACCGGAGACAGCGACCGCGTGGCATCTGTGATTGCGAAAAAAGTCGGTGTGGATGAGTATCATTCCGAGGTATTGCCGGAAGATAAAGCAAGCTTTGTTGAGGCAGAAAAGAATGCCGGAAGAAAGGTGATCATGGTCGGTGACGGTATCAATGATTCTCCGGCATTGTCTGCAGCGGATGTCGGCATTGCCATCAGTGATGGTGCACAGATCGCACGCGAGATTGCAGATGTGACGGTGGGTGCAGATGATCTCCATGAGCTCGTTACCTTAAAGAAGATCAGTAATGGGCTGATGGAGCGGATTCACAGAAATTACCGTCTGATCGTAGGAATTAACACCTCATTGATCGTTCTTGGCGTGGCAGGGGTATTTCCACCGACCACATCGGCATTGCTTCACAACACGTCCACACTTCTGATCAGCTTAAAGAGCATGAACAATCTGCTCGATGAGAAGGAAGAAGTAACAGAAGAAAATGTAGCAGAAGCATTTGCATAATGGAAACAAAACTGTCTGATTCTCATAAAATAAAAAGAATGAGAATAAGGCAGGAACAAAATGAAAGAATTATATCCTGGGGATCAGGGAATCTGGGTACAATATCTGCAGCTGGCATTGCAGCGTGCAGGACAGCAGGTGATGCTGGATGGAATTTTTGGACCAAAGACCTGTGCAGCCGTGGAAAAAGTAATGGGCAGCAGCGGAAAGTGTGCGGTAAAAGAAGCACAGTGGAACCGTCTACTGCCCTTTTTACGTGGGTATATCACACACGAGGTAAAAGCAGGAGATACTTTTTTCTCCATTGCGAAAATGTATGATACAACGATGGAGCGAGTGATGCATGCAAATCCCGGAACGGATGCCGGAGCATTACAGATTGGAAGTACGGTTGTTGTACCATTTAATTTTCCGCTGGTTTCCGGAGAAGTTCCATACACTTCCCTGCTTACCGGGTGGATCATCGAGGGCTTGCAGGCACGTTATCCCTATCTGCAGGTGGGAACGATCGGAAGAAGTGTTATGGGAACACCCCTGTGGTCGCTGCAGTTGGGAAATGGTCCGGTAGAGGTGGGGTACAATGCTTCCTTTCATGCAAATGAGAGTATTACCACACCGGTACTTTTAAAGTTTGTGGAGCGGCTGTTAGAGGCATATGCAGACGAACATATGTATGAAGAACTGTACCCGGAGCGGCTGTTTGAAGAGTATTCCCTGTATCTTGTACCATTGGTTAATCCGGATGGTGTGGATCTGGTAAATGGGCTTTTGACGGAAGGATTTTATTATCGCCGTGCGGTCCGCATTGCGTCCGGATTCCCGGATATTCCGTTTCCGGACGGATGGAAGGCAAATATCCAGGGAGTTGATCTGAATCTGCAGTTTCCGGCAGGATGGGATATGGCAAAGAAAATAAAATTTGAACAGGGGTATAACCGTCCGGCACCGAGGGATTACGTGGGACAGACACCGCTCAGCGTCCCGGAGAGTATTGCCATGTTTGATTTTACGAGAAACCATGATTTTTCCCTGATTCTTGCATATCACACACAGGGAGAAGTGATTTACTGGAAGTATCTGGATGAGGAACCGGAAGGCGCCCGCCGCATTGCGGAATATTTTGCAAAAGTGAGCGGTTACCGGATCGAGGAAACACCGGCGGCGTCCGGGTATGCCGGATACAAAGACTGGTTTATCAATTTTTATGACCGTCCGGGATATACCATCGAGGCGGGGCTGGGAGAAAATCCACTGCCGATGGAGCAGTTTTCGAAAATTTATAAAGATAATGTGGGAATCCTGCTTGGAGGAATGACGGAACTTGAATAAAAAATGAGGATTACCTCTGGTAATCCTCGTAAATTTTTTTGATGTGATTGTAGATTTTACTTCCAATGGTAGTATCAAACGTTTTGACCAGTGCATTGTTTAATGCAAGTTTATTTTCGGATTCTTCCACCGCTTTATAAATGGATGTGTATTTGCCGGCCGGAAGTTTTTCGTCTTTTAATTCCGTTCGTATTTTTTTGCGGATTGCTTCCGGAAGTTTTTTCTTTTCCGGCTTCTTTTTTTCCACAATTTCTTTTGTCTCTTTTACCTCTTTCGTCTCTTTTTTTGATTCTTTGGGAACGTGATCCGATTTTTTCTTCTTTTTCTTTGTGGAGGTTCCCTTTTTTAAAGAAACATCCTTTGGGGTGGAAGGGGAAGCAATGCTTGGCTGGCGGAAGGCTTCGATGTTTCTTCCGCGCCAGAAATCGACAATACTGTCAAACCCGGTATCCTGGCTGATGATGTAAACCGGACCTTTTTCCCCTTTCCCGATCAGGAATCCAAGATAGGTGGCCAGCTGGAAATCCAGATAATTTTTAGCTACCTTGTGTGTTTCAATATATTCGATCACCGCTTTGGACGCCATCATTTCTACATGTGTTTCAAAAGGGATGGACTTGATGCTGTCTCCGTAAAAAATGACAACACGGTCAGATGCAGAGAGTTTTTGGATGTCTGTTACACCATCGTTGTGTACATTTTCATAGTCTACAAGATAAATGCCCATAGGTATTGTTCCTCTTTTCCTTAAGATGTATCCATTATACGTCAAATTCGAAGGGATGGCAAGAAGGGGGATAGGGTAAAGAAAGGGTAAAGGATAGAGGAGCAGGCTGGAAAACGAATTCTGTATGCTGAATGATTGGTTGACGGAAGTGTGGTGAAATGTTATAATTATTAAATAACAAGTTTGATATTGTTGGATAATTTTCACAAAATCGAACGGCTTTACGGGAAGGAGAATAAAGTTATGAAGAACATGAAGGTAAGAACCAAGCTGAATCTGATTCTGGTTCTGGTCATTTTACTTGTGGCTCTCGGGAGTGTTGTTTCTGTCAAAAACATGGAAGATGTGAAAGACAAAGCACTGGAAACGATGGATGCATCGTCCCGCCAGAGTTATGATGATTCGATCAAAGAGCAGGTGGGGGTGGTCATCTCCCTTTTGACAGAGATAAACGAGGAATATAAGGCAGGAACGTATACCCTCGATGAAGCAAAACAGATTGCGGCAGAGGAAGTGCGTCAGATGCGTTACGGAGAGGCTGGTTACTTCTGGATTGACCAGTCAGATGGTACAAATGTGGTTCTGCTTGGCAGTGATACCGAGGGGACGAACCGTATGGATACCAAGGATGCAAAAGGATACCAGATGGTGAAAGAAATCATACGTGTAGCAGTGGAAGACGGTGGAGGATATACAGATTATGTATTCCCGAAAGAAGGAGAGACAAAACCTTCCCCGAAGCGTTCCTACAGTGAGTACTTTGAACCGTTTGACTGGGTGGTCGGTACCGGAAATTATACGGATTATATTGATACTGCCATTGCAAAGCAGGACAAGGTATTTTCCAGCTATGCCATGCAAAAGGCAATCGCCCTGATCGCGGTATGTATTGTGATGCTTGCGGTTGTTGCAGTACTTGTTTTTATGATCGCACAGGATATTACAAAGTCGTTAAAGAAAGTTGTCGCAGAGATTGAAGTGATTGCAGGCGGTAATTTTGCCCGCAAGATGCAGACGAATATGATGAAACGGAAGGATGATTTCGGACAGCTGGCAGGAACGCTTGAGACAATGAGGGAATCAGTATGCGGATTGCTTTCCCAGGTAAAGGCAGAGGCGGCAAATATTGATGCCGTTGTGGAATCGATGGATACCAATATATCAAATCTGAATGGGGAAATTGAGGATGTATCTGCGACAACTGAGCAGCTTGCTGCAAGTACGGAAGAAACTGCAGCATCGGCAGAGCAGATTAACAGTATGACCCAGCAGATTGACGGTGCAGCAAAAGAGATTGCAGTACGTGCACAGGATGGGGCTACGGAAGCAGAAGAAATCCATAAGCGTGCAGCACAGACGAAGCAAACAACGGTGGAGAACCGGCAGAAAATCCAGACGATGCTGGAAGAAATCCGGGGAAGGCTGGAACAGGCACTTAAAGAGGCAAAGGTTGTGGAACAGATCGGTGTGCTTGCAGATTCTATCCTTGCGATTACCGGACAGACCAATCTGCTTGCTCTGAATGCATCCATTGAGGCAGCACGCGCGGGCGAGGCAGGAAAGGGATTTGCAGTTGTTGCAGAGGAAATCCGGGTACTGGCAGAACAGTCCAAAGATGCCGTGGCAAATATTCAGGCTGTGACGGAAAACGTGGATAATGCAGTAGGAAATCTGGCAAAGGATTCCAACCATCTGCTGGATTTTGTAGATACGGATATTGTGAAGAGTTTTGACGATTTTGAGAAAATGGCAGACGATTATAACATGGATGCCTCTAAAATTAACGATCTGGTATCGGATTTCAGTGCGACTTCCGAAGAACTGGTAGCATCTATTTCCAATATTACAGAGGCGATTGACGGAATTACCTCTGCATCCAATGACAGTGCTGCAGGTACAACAAATATTGCACAAAAAACCGTTTCGATTGCAGGCGGATCGGCAGAAGTCATGAAAGGGGTTAAGACAGCGGAAGCTTCCGCAGAAGAACTCCGCAGGAATGTAAGCAACTTTGTGATCGAAGAATAAGAAAATAAGAAATATAAAAGGGAATTTTATAAAGGGGAAAGTGGTTCATGGACTGCTTTCCCTTTTTATCTGTTCACAAAATGAACACAGAGTTTACATTTTTTACACACGCAAAAGCGATACACTGTTTCCGTAAAGGGCATTTTGTTGTCCAAAAAAGAAAAGGAGCATTTCGCTGTGATTGAGATCAATAATCTTGTAAAAAAATACGGGGATCATACGGCTGTCGATCATCTGTCACTCGTTGTGGAACCGGGGAAAATTTATGGTTTTCTGGGGCCGAACGGGGCCGGCAAATCAACAACGATGAATATGATAACCGGATATCTCGGTGCGACAAGCGGAGAGATTAAAATTAACGGGCATGACATTTTAAAGGAGCCGGAGGAAGCAAAGAAATGTATCGGTTATCTGCCGGAACTTCCGCCACTGTACATGGATATGACGGTAAAGGAGTATCTGGATTTTGTGGCAGATTTAAAACAGCTGGAAAAAAGTCTGCGTAAACGATATGTGGAAGAGGCAATGGAAACAACCGGTACGACAGAAGTGGCAGGGCGTATGATCCGCAATCTGTCCAAGGGATACCGGCAGCGTGTCGGGTTTGCACAGGCGATCCTGGGGTATCCGGAGATCATTATACTCGATGAGCCTACGGTCGGACTGGACCCGAAACAGATCATAGAGATCCGTGAACTGATCCGGCATCTGGGAGAAAAACATACGGTGATCTTAAGTTCCCATATTTTGCCGGAAATTTCTGCCGTGTGTGATCATGTGTTTATTATTTCCAAAGGAAAGCTTGTAGCGAGCGACTCTACGGAAAATCTGGTAAATCTGATGTCGGGTGCGCAAGAGATTGAACTGACGGTGCGGACCGGTGCCGGGGAAGCAGCCGGATACTTACAGGGAGAAGAAAACATTGCAAGGGTGGAGCAGGCGGATCATGATAAAATCCGTATTTATGCAAAGAAAGGTGCCGATGTGCGGGAAGAAGTCTTCCGGCAGATGGCAGAGCATAACATTCCGGTGCTGGAGATGAAGACCGTGACGAAATCTCTTGAAGATGTATTCCTTGAGATTACCCAGGAAGGAGGTGCACAGTAATGTTTGCCGTATTGAAAAGAGAATTCCGGTCATATTTCCAGAATGTGATCGGCTGGCTGTTTGTGGCCGCCCTTATGGCACTGTTCGGACTGTATTTTTATGTGTATAATCTCCGGCAGGGATATCCGTATCTGTATTATACGTTAAGTGCCATTACGATTATTTTTATGATTGCGGTACCGATCCTTACCATGCGCAGTTTTGCAGAGGACCGGAAAAATAAAACGGATCAGCTGATGCTGACAGCACCGGTACCGGTGGCAAAGGTTGTGCTCGGAAAATATCTGGCAATGCTTGCGGTGTTTACCGTGGATATTGCAGTTTTCTGTGTGACACCGCTCATTTTACGGGCGTTTGGAACCATTCCCATGGGCGAGAGCTATATTGCCATACTGGCGTTCTGGTTATATGGAGCAGCTTCCATTGCGGTAGGTATGTTTATTTCCGCATTGACGGAAAGCCAGGTGATTGCGGCAGTTCTGACGTTTGTGGTATTGTTTATCAGTTATATGATGCAGAGTCTGACAGGACTTATTTCATCGGATGGAAACTGGCTGACAAAGATTTTAAACGGTCTGGATCTGTATGCACCGTTTGAAAAATTCCAGGGGGGCTGTCTGGACATTACGGCAATCCTCTATTATGTAACGGTTATTGTATTATTTAATTTCTTTACCGTGCAGGCCATTCAGAAACGGCGTTGGAGCATCAGCAAAAAGACATTTTCGCTCAGCGTTTTTTCAAGCAGTTTTATTATCGTAGTTTTAGCTCTTGCCGTGGTTGCCAACCTGGCAGTCGATGCGCTGCCGACGAGAATTACCTCGGTGGACTGTTCGTATTCTAAATTGTATTCCATTACAAAGGATACGAAAAAGACCATGAAAAAACTGAAAAGTGATGTGACCATCTATGTTCTGGCAGCGGAAAAAAGCAAGGACGCACAGATTGATTCCATGCTGGAGCGTTACAAAGATCTGTCCGGGCATATCAGGGTAAAATACGTCAATCCGAAGAGTAAACCTTATTTTTATAAGGACTATACGGACAATGCACCGACCAGCAACAGTCTGATCGTTGTCAGTGACAAGCGTTCGAAAGTGATAGATTATTATGATATCTATGATTATCAGTCAAACATGGATTATTCCACATATTCCTACAACAACGAACTGAAGGGATTCGATGCGGAAGGACAGATTACAAGTGCCATCCAGTATGTAACGATGGATGCAAACCAGCTCCCTGTCGTATACCAGATCACCGGACATGATGAGGCTACAATCGGAAGTGCATTTTCGGATGTCATCAGCAAATCCAATATGACATTGTCTTCCGTGGAACTGTTAAATGAAGAAAGTGTTCCGAAGGATGCGGCAGCGATTATTATCAATGCACCGCAGAAAGATTTTAATAAAAATGATGCACAGAAAGTAATTGATTATCTGCAAAAAGGCGGAAAAGCGATTATCGTGGGAATGCATTCCGAGACCGAGATGCCGAATTTTGCATCGATTCTGGATACTTACGGAGTAAGCCTTACCACAGGGCCGATCGCGGATAATGATGCACAGCATTATTACAATATGGGAGGTCCGCTGTATCTGCTGCCAAATGTAAACAGCAGTTCGTATACCGGAAGTCTTTCCGGCGGATATGTATATCTTCCGATTTCTCTGGGAATCAATTATCCGCAGAACAGCACGACGGATGACACGGAGAGTACAGAGGAGAGTAAGACAACGTATACTTCTTTACTGGATACTTCCGATGATGCGGTTGCAAAGAACAATCCAAACAGTATGCAGGATTATGGATACGAAGATGGAGACGACAAGGGACCGTTTAGTGTCGGACTGGCGGTAGAAGATAAAGTAGATGATGATCACACGACGCAGCTTGTGGTATTCGCAAGCCCGTATGTATTCAGCGATGATGCAAGTCAGATGACGACAAACAATGCATCACTGTTTTCCGATGTGATCGGAAATATGATCACGGATACCCAGTCGGCCGGCAGCGTAATTCCGGAAAAAGAGTACACGCTCAGTAATCTGACAGTAAATGCATTACATGCGGCACTTCTGGGACTGCTGGTTACCATTATTCTTCCAATCCTGTTACTGGCCGGAGGAATTGTAATCTTTATGGTAAGGAGAAAGAAATAAAGAATGAAAAAGCAGAAAATACAGATGCTTGTGGTGGTCATTCTTCTGGTGATCTGCGTTGTTGCTTATATTTTTATCAGCAAAAACGCAGGGAAACTGGATTCCACAGAGAATGACGGACCAAATGCATCCATGGGAAATGTGACAGAAAGTGTTCTGGAAACAGAGACAGAATCTGTCCAGACTACAGAAACAACAGAAAAATAATTATTTCTTGTGCGTAAGTTTGTATAGGAACGTATAAGCCCAGATCAGTACCGGGATCACGAAGGTGGCAAAGATAGAAGCTTTGAACATTTTCATGGTTCCGGTATTGTCTGTGATGGCGCATACCAGTGTACTTAAGTACAGTACAACCAGTAAAATGATGCCGATGATGGCAAGAATCTGTTTTCCTTTTTTCATATGAACAACCTCCTTGGCTAAATATGCTATTTGCAGGAAACCTGTAAACCGTAACTTTATGATACGGGAAATGGCAGGTTTCGTCAAGAAAGGGCTTGGAAAATGGCAGACATTTTGTTATAATAAACATACATGCATCAAGGCATGTAAATTCGTAAGTGATAAAGGTGGTATAAAAATGGCTATATTGCAGGATTGGCAGAAAATTGCCTACAATGAGAACGCAAGTCAGGGGGAACTTCAGAAATTCTGGCAGAGATATTTCCTGTTAGAGAAGGGTGTGTATGAGAAATTATTGACAAACCCGGATGAAAAAGTAGAAGGAACGGTAAAAGAACTTGCTGATAAGTATGGACTTACCATTCTGGAGATGGCTGGTTTCTTAGACGGAATCAATGACAGTCTGGTAAAAGACAATCCAATCGAAACAATGGATGAAAATACCAGGGTAAATCTCGTTTTCGATAAGGAAAAGCTGTACAAGAACATGGTAGATGCCAAGGCTGACTGGCTTTACAATCTTCCGATGTGGGATGATATTTTTGATAAAGAGACAAAGCACAGACTGTATATGGAACAGAAAAAATCCGGTACGGTTATCGTTGGCAAAAAGGTGGGACGTAATGATCCGTGTCCATGCGGCAGTGGAAAGAAATACAAATTCTGCTGTGGAAAGAATAAATAAATTTCAAATTTTGAAATACAAATTCCCGGTATCAGAAAAACTGATACCGGGCTTTTTTAAAAAGAAGAACCAGAACAGAATAAGACCATGTGGTTTGGTACATACTGATGTGGCAGCGATGATTTAACACAAGGAGGTATGTAAGATGACAAAACTGGATTGTAATGTGGTAAACTGTTCTTATAATGCAGACAACTGCTGCAGACGAACGGATATTCAGGTGGAAGGAACACAGGCAAAAACTTCTTCCGAAACCTGTTGTGGAAGTTTTGCACCGAAAGGAAGTGGATGTCAGTCCTGTCATACAACAGATGTCAAAAAAGATACAACCGTCAGCTGTGAAGCGTGTGAGTGCAAATTCAACGAGGATCATGCCTGTCATGCGGGACACATTGGTATTTCCGGCGGACATGCAGACAGCAGCAGGGAGACAGAGTGCGGCAGTTTTGTATGCAGCTGCTGACAGGGGCATATGGGCGGCAGACTGCCGCCCTGCCAGTGAAAGGAGAAAAGGAATGGAACAACTAACGGATTACAGTATTAATTTTCCGCATTTACATATTTATTTGCACCATGTCGGAAAAAATATCATGATCGGAAATTTTTCGGTGGCATATTATGGAATTGTGATTGCAATCGGAATGTTAGCAGGACTTGGAATCGCCTGTTGGATGGCAAAACGGACCGGCCAGAAAACGGATACTTATTTTGACCTGGCACTCGTTGCCATTATCTGTTCTGTCATTGGGGCGCGGGTTTATTATGTGATATTCCGTTGGGATCTATACAAGGACGATCTGCTGAGTGTGTTCAATCTGCGGCAGGGAGGTCTGGCGATTTACGGAGGCGTGATTGCGGCAATCATTACCGTGTTTGTGTTTTCACGGGTACGGAAACTGTCCATGGGTCTGCTTTGCGATACCGCGGGACTTGGTCTGGTCTTAGGACAGGTTATCGGCCGGTGGGGAAATTTTTTTAACAGGGAGGCATTTGGCGGTTATACGGACGGGTTGTTTGCCATGCAGCTGCCGCTTTCTGCTGTCCGATCCTCAGATGTGACGGACAGCCTGCTGCAGCACGTGGTGGAAGTAAATGGTATCTCTTATATCCAGGTACATCCCACGTTTCTCTATGAATCCTTGTGGAATCTGATTCTTTTGATCCTTCTGATCCTGTTTACCAGACACAAGCGGTTTGATGGGGAAGTCTTTTTGCTGTATCTGGCAGGGTATGGGATTGGCAGGTTCTGGATAGAATCCCTGCGGACGGACCAGCTGCTGCTGCCGGTCATCGGATATCCGGTGTCTATGGCACTTGCAGCACTTCTTGTGGTCGTATCGGTTTCCTGGATCATCATCTGGCATGTCCGCCAGCACAAAAAAACAGCATAATGTACATTTGGATGGGAAAATCCTCCACACGTTTCCACGTGTGGAGGATTTTTTTGGAAAAAACGGCAGCTGTCGGCTCATTTTCAAGAAAGACCGGGAATAACCCTTGATTTCAGGGGGCTTTTAGGGTATTATGGATACATAGTGGTGGAAAGTGGAATAAAAAATCCACTTTGTGGTGTAAAGTGGTGAACAAACAGAAGTTCAGAAAATGAGGAAGGGGAGGTGAGTCTGCCATGTTTATGGGCGAATACAATCATTCGGTTGATGCAAAAGGCAGACTGATCGTACCTTCTAAATTCCGGGAACAGCTTGGCAATGAATTTGTTGTGACAAAGGGACTGGATGGATGCCTGTTTGTTTATTCCCAGGAAGAATGGAAACGGATTGAGGAGAGTCTTCGTGAAAAACCACTGACTTCAAAAGATGCAAGAAAGTTTATGCGATTCTTTTTTGCAGGAGCTGCAAACTGCGAAGTAGACAAGCAGGGAAGAATTTTACTTCCGGCGAATCTGAGGGAATACGCAGGAATTGATAAAGAAGTTGTTTCCGTCGGCGTATTCAGCCGTGTGGAGATCTGGAGCAAAGAACGGTATCTGGAAAACAACGATTTTGATGACATGGATGAGATCGCAGAGCATATGGCAGAGTTGGGAATTGGAATCTAAATATGGAGTTTAAACATTATTCCGTTCTTTTGAACGAGACAATTGAACAATTACATATTCGCCCGGATGGCATTTATGTGGATGGAACGCTTGGGGGAGGCGGACATTCACTGGAAATATGCAGACATCTGACAACCGGAAGACTCATCGGAATCGACCAGGATGCAGATGCCATTGCCGCTGCCACAGAGAGACTGAAAGATTATGCAGACAGGGTTACCATCGTAAGAAGCAATTATGCACAGATGGCGGACGTGTTGAAGAATCTCGGAATCGAAAAAGTGGATGGAATCATTCTCGATCTGGGAGTTTCTTCTTTCCAGCTGGATACACCGGAACGCGGTTTTACCTACCGGAGTGAGGATGCACCGCTGGATATGCGGATGGACAAGCGTCAGCGCCTGACCGCAAGGGACATTGTGAACGATTACAGTGAAGCGGAACTGTTCCGCATAATTCGTGATTATGGAGAGGATCGGTTCGCAAAGAATATTGCAAAGCATATTGTACAGGCGCGGAAAGAAAAACCGATTGAAACGACCGGGGAACTCAACGCAATCATCCGTGGAGCCATCCCGATGAAAGTACAGGTGACCGGAGGACATCCTTCCAAGCGGACGTATCAGGCAATCCGCATTGAGCTGAATCATGAACTTGATGTACTTCGCGATACGTTAGATACCATGATTGATTTGTTGAATGATGGGGGAAGAATCTGCATTATCACATTTCATTCACTGGAAGACCGTATTGTAAAATCCAACTTCAAAAAGAACGAAAATCCGTGTACATGCCCGAGCAATTTCCCGGTCTGTGTATGTGGAAAGAAATCCAAAGGACGTGTGGTGACAAGAAAGCCCGTTCTGCCTTCGGAGAAGGAACTCGAAGAGAACAGCAGATCAAAGAGTGCAAAATTACGCGTGTTTGAGCGTGTGGAAGATGGAATGGAAAGCAGGGAAGCGTTATGAGCAGTAAAAACTATTATGTAAACGGGAATACCGTGAGAGAACTGGATACACCGGTTCGACACAATCAGAGAACACGCAAAGAAATCGAAGAGGCAAGACGCCGCAAAAACCGTAGAAATGCAGCGAGAAGGAATCGCCAGAGAGCGATGGAGATGAGCCGCGGGTATGTGGTATTTCTCACAGTCTGCGTTGTGGTCAGTGCGCTGATTGCCGTTTTGTTTGTACAGATGCAGTCACAGATGACGACACGAATGAAAAATGTGGCAAATCTGGAGAGCCAGCTGGCAGATCTTCGCGCGGACAATGATGCACGTTATAAAAATCTTACAACTTCAACAGACCTTGAACATATCAAAAAAGTGGCAATGAAAAAGCTTGGCATGAAATATCCAACGGAAAAACAGGTGGTATATTATACCGTGGAAAACAGCAATTTCATGGATCAGTATGAGGATATTCCTTCCAAATAACAGGAGTCAGATGTGAGAAGAAAGAGAAGAAGACCGGCACAGAAATTTAACCGGAAGATGCGGACAAAGCTGATGGTATTGTTTTCCCTTATTCTGGCTGTTTTGTGTGGACTGATCGGCAGATTGACTTATATTGAACACACGAAAGGGGAAACCTATCAGAAAAAAGTACTTTCCATGCAGTCTTATGACAGTAAAACGATTCCGTACCAGAGGGGAGAAATCATCGACCGTTCCGGTACGGTTCTTGCTACCAGTGTGGCAGTCTATAATGTGATTTTAGACTGCACCGTTGTCAATGACAAAGAAGAGTATGTTGATCCGACCGTGGAAGCACTGGTGAAATGTTTCCCGGAATTGGATGAAACGGAGATCCGCAGAATTATAAAAGAGAAAAAGGATAAACGCTATATTGTACTTGCCAAGAAAGTACCATATGACGAAGTACAGCCTTTTGTGGAATTGCAGGATGCCGTAGACAAAAAGGGAAACAAAGTGAACCCGGATATCAAGGGTGTCTGGTTTGAAAAAGAATATCAGAGAAATTATCCGTTTGGATCTTTAGCCTCTTCCGTGATTGGTTTTACTTCTTCCGGTAATGTCGGCACAACCGGACTGGAAAATTATTACAACAGTACGTTAAATGGAATCAATGGACGAGAGTACGGTTATCTGGATTCGGACAGTGATTTTGAAAAGACCGTAATTGATGCACAGGACGGGGATACGCTGGTGACATCCATCGACGCGAATATCCAGTCCATTGTTGAAGAAAAAATCAAAGACTGGAATGAAAAATACCGGGACAACTATTATAAAGGAACCGGAAGTATCAATACGGCAGCGATTGTCATGAATCCAAACAACGGAGAAATCCTTGCCATGGCAGATTATCCAAACGTGGATCTGAACAATCCGAGAGATCTGAGCAAGTGGTACACCAAAAAACAGATCAAAAATATGTCCGAGGATGAAAAAATGGATGCGCTCAATGAGATATGGCAGAATTTTTGTGTATCCTCAACGTATGAGCCGGGATCTGTACAGAAACCTTTTACGGTTGCGTGTGGACTCGAAACCGGAACAATCAAAGATAAAATGACATTTGACTGTGATGGGTACGAGGATTTTAATGGACAGAAGGTGCGCTGCGTGGCGCGCTACGGACATGGAATAGAAACCGTCCGGAAGACACTTATGGATTCCTGTAATGATGCCATCATGCAGATGTCATACAAAATCGGAAAGAATCATTTTACAGAGTACCAGTCCATCTATGGATTTGGACAGAAAACGGGAATTGATCTGCCGGGAGAGGCAAATACCGCATCTTTGATGTATCAGGTGGAAGATATGAAACCGATTGATCTGGCAACCAATGCATTCGGACAGAACTATAACTGTACGATGGTCCAGATGGTGAGTGGATTTGCGTCACTGATCAATGGCGGAACTTATTATCAGCCGCATTTGGTAACCAAAATCACGGATTCGACAGGAAATACGATTTCCACGGTGGAACCGAAAGCTGTGAAACAGACCATTTCCCAGAGTACCAGCGATAAAATCCGGGATTATCTGCAGAGTGTCGTAAAGGAAGGTACGGGAAATACGGCAAAAGTGGATGGATATTCTATGGGCGGTAAAACAGGAACCGCACAGAAGTTTCCGCGTGGAAACGGAAAATATCTTGTTTCATTTATGGGATTTGCCCCATACGACAATCCGCAGGTACTGATCTATGTGGTTGTGAATGAACCAAATGTGGCAGACCAGCCGCACAGCGTGTTTGCGCAGAACATTGCGCGTGAGATCTTAGAAGAAGTTCTTCCGTATATGAATATTTATCCGGATGAAAAGAAGACCGGTGTAAACAAGGGCTATGATGTTACCGGGTCAAAAGACAGTTCACAGTATACCGGAAAGCATAACGGAACCAAGTCCAGAAATGAAAAGAAAAAGAAGAACTAAAGACAGAGAGTTCTTAGAAAGGCTCTGCAGTGCATATGCTTTAAGAAAAGGATCGTGGTGCTTTTCATGGAGTGGAATAAAACCTATCACCGCAGAAAAATATGTATCATATTCTTTTCTGTTGTTCTGATGTCGATGGTTTTGTGCGGGCGTCTGGTCTATCTTATGCTTTTTGAGGGAAAATATTATGAGACGCAGGCAAAAGATCTGCAGCAGAGAGAAAGAAAAATAAAAGCCGCCAGAGGCAAAATTCTGGATCGAAATGGTGTAGTACTGGCAGATAACAAATCAGTCTGCACCATTTCTGTCATACATAACCAGATAAAGGAACCGGAAGCGGTCATTGCCATGCTCGTAAAGGAGCTTGGAATTCCGGAAGAAAAGGTCCGTAAGCGGGTAGAAAAATATTCGTCTCTCGAGAAGATCAAAAGTAATGTCGATAAGGAAACTGGAAATCGGATTCTTGCCTATGGCTATGCAGGGGTGAAAGTGGATGAGGATTATAAACGGAATTATCCATACGATACGCTTGCCTCAAAAGTGCTGGGGTTTACCGGCGGGGATAACCAGGGAATTATCGGACTGGAAAGTGTGTACGACAAATATCTGGAGGGAACCGATGGTCTGATTCTGACGACAACGGATGCCCGTGGTGTGGAAGTTGACAATATCGGAGAGGAACGCAAAGAACCTGTTGCCGGAAATAATCTGCGCACATCATTGGATGCAAATATTCAGATGTTTGCCATGCAGGCGGCAAATAAAGCATATATTCAGAAAGAAGCGGATTCTGTCAGTATTATTGTGATGAATCCTTCCGACGGAGCCGTCATGGCAATGGTGGATTATCCGGAATTTCATCTGAATGAGCCGTTTCAGCTGATTGAGGAGTATAAGGAGTATGAGGGTACCAAAAAGGAGCAGGAATACTGTAACCGGATGTGGCGAAACCAGTGTATCAATGATACCTATGAGCCCGGATCAACATTTAAGGTGATCACCGCGGCAGCGGCACTGGAAGAAGGTGTGGTTTCTTTGGAAGATCGGTTTCACTGTCCGGGATACATTGTGGTGGAGGACCGCAGGATTCGCTGTCACAAAACGACCGGGCATGGAGCGGAAAGCTTTGTGGAAGGAATCGAAAATTCCTGCAATCCCGTGTTTATCAATGTGGGACTTCGGATCGGTGCCGATCACTTTTATGACTATTTTGAGCAGTTCGGTCTGTTACATAAAACGGGGATTGACCTGCCGGGAGAGGCTTCGACCATCATGCACAAGCGGGAAAAGATCGGGCTTGTGGAACTGGCAACCATCTCATTCGGACAGTCATTTCAGATCACACCGATCCAGCTGGCAACCACCGTTTCTTCTATTATTAATGGAGGAAACCGCGTGACACCGCACGTCGGAATGCAGGTGGAGAATGGAGACAAAAAAGTAATAAAAACGTTTGATTTTCCGGTGCAGGAGGGAATCTGCAGGGAGGAAACGTCGGAAAAAATGCGGTTTTTGCTGGAAAAAGTGGTATCCGAGGGAGGCGGAAACAAAGCATATATTGAGGGGTATGAGATTGGCGGAAAAACAGCCACTTCACAGACCCTGCCCCGTTCCGCACATAAGTACATCTCCTCGTTTCTGGGTTTTGCACCGGCGGATGATCCGAAAGTTCTGGTACTTGTGATCATAAGGAACCCTTCCGGCATTTATTATGGCGGTACCATTGCGGCTCCTGTGGCAAAGGAAATTTTCGAAAACATACTGCCTTACCTTGAATTGGAGCAGTAAATACCTTATAATCGTAATTATACGCAAAGATGGAGGTTGATCGTAATGAAACTTGAAGGAAAAAAGGTTCTGGTTGTGGGAGCCGGAAAGAGCGGCATTGCTGCGTCAGAACTGTTATTGGATAAAAAAATTGAAACTGTTCTCTATGATGGAAACAAAGATCTGGATGTAGAAAAGTTATATGAAAAGGCACCGAAACTGAAAGGAATGCCGGTGCTTTTTGGGGAGCTGACGGATGAGCAGCTGCGTGCATTTGATGTAGCAGTCTTAAGTCCGGGTGTCCCGACGGATCTGCCGGTCGTAGAGCGGATGCGTGCACAGAACGTCTGCATCTGGGGCGAGATTGAACTTGCATATTCTTTCGCAAAAGGCAGACTGATTGCAATCACCGGAACAAACGGAAAGACCACTACGACAGCATTGACCGGAGAAATCATGAAAAATTATTTCAAGGATGTGCGCGTGGTTGGAAATATCGGAATTCCGTATACTTCCGAGGCTGCCACAATGACGGATGAAACCGTAACCGTCGCAGAGATCAGCAGTTTCCAGCTGGAAACCATTCATGAGTTCCATCCACAAATATCCGCAATCTTAAATATTACGCCGGATCATCTGAACCGCCATCATACGATGGAGTGTTATATCCGGACCAAAGAGGCGATTACCACCAACCAGACAAACGATGAGGTGTGTGTACTCAATTATGAGGATGAAGTGCTTCGGGCATTCGGAGAGAGCGCACCGGTGCATGTGGTCTGGTTCAGCAGTGCAAGAAAACTTGCTGAAGGATTTTATCTCGACGGAGAGGAAATCTTTTATGCGCATGACGGAAACACCGAGAAGGTGATCAATGTCAATGATCTGAATCTGCTGGGACGACATAACTATGAAAATGTCATGGCCGCAACTGCCATGAGTGTGAATTTCGGAGTGCCGATGGAGAAAATCGTGGAGGTGCTGAAGCGTTTCCAGGCAGTAGAACACCGGATCGAGTATGTGACCGAAAAAAGAGGGGTCCGTTTTTACAACGATTCCAAGGGAACCAACCCGGATGCCGCCATTCAGGGAATCCGTGCGATGAACCGTCCAACGCTTCTGATCGGAGGCGGTTATGATAAGCAGTCCACATACGATGAGTGGATTGATGCATTTGACGGAAAAGTAAAAAAACTGGTGCTGATCGGACAGACAGCAGAGAAGATTGAAGTGTGTGCGCATAAGCATGGTTTTATGGATACCGTGCGCTGTGAGACCTTTGAGGAAGCGATCCGTTACTGCTATGACCATGCAGTATCCGGGGATGCGGTTCTGCTTTCACCGGCATGTGCCAGCTGGGGCATGTTCCCGAACTATGAGGAGCGTGGACGGATATTCAAAGAAATCGTTCGTGGATTAGAGGAGTAGTGAGTCGTGCCGAAACGGAGACGTGGGGAAAAGAAAACAACATATTTTGACTATAATCTGTTGTTTATCATTATTTTCCTATTGTGTTTTGGACTGGTGATGCTTTACAGTTCCAGTTCATATACATCAGCAAATAAATATGGGGACAGTGCACATTATCTGAAACTGCAGGCGCGAAATATCGCAATCGGTCTTGTTTTTATGTTCTATTTTGCAAAGAAGGATTATCATGTGTGGAGAAAATTCGGAAGGCTGGCATACTGGGGAGCCCTGGGGTTTTGCCTTGTCGTTCTGGCAAAGGTACCGGGGCTGACGCGAAGCTCCCACGGACAGTCCCGCTGGATTCAGGTCGGACCGATCGGCTTTCAGCCATCGGAGCTTGCAAAGATTGCCATCATTATTTATCTGGCGATGCTGATCGAGCGTATTCCCAAGCAGCTGGATAAGGTTTCAAGCATGGCAAAAGTAGGAATCCGTCTGGTGCCGCTTGTTTTGTTTGTCGCGGTAAACAACCTGAGTACGGCGATTATCATTCTTGGGATTGCTGTCTGTATGCTGTTTGTGGCAAGTCCGAAGTACAAAGAGTTTTTTGTGGTTGCCGTGCTGGGGGTGCTGTTTATTTTCGCATTTATCAATATCGCGTCTTACCGGAGTGACCGTGTGGAGGCATGGAAACATCCGGAGACAGCGGGAGATAAGGGATATCAGACCATGCAGGCACTCTATGCAATCGGATCCGGCAAGCTGTTTGGAAAAGGACTCGGACAGAGCCTGCAGAAGCTGGGCAATGTGCCGGAGGCACAGAATGATATGATTTTTTCCATTATCTGTGAGGAACTCGGCCTTTTCGGTGCCGTCTGTGTCATTCTTCTGTTTGTCCTGATGCTCTGGCGGATGATGGTCATTGCCAATAATGCAAAGGATCTGTACGGGGCACTTCTGGTGACGGGCATTATGTCACATATTGCGATTCAGGTAGTTTTAAATATTGCGGTTGTTACCAATACGATTCCGAATACCGGTGTCATTCTGCCGTTTATCAGTTACGGAGGTACCTCGCTTGTATTCCTTATGGCAGAGATGGGGCTTGCGCTGAGCGTGTCGAAGGGCATCCGTCTGGATACGATCGAGTAGGTTTGTCATGATTAAAGAAGAACGAAGAAAAAAGAAAAAAAGAAAAAATATCCTGCAGGGAATACTCGGAATCCTGATAGTGCTTGCGCTGGCAGTTCTGATCATTTTTACCGTTTTTAAAGTAAAAAATGTGGAGGTGGAGGGAAACAAACTCTACGATGCCAAAGTGATTGAAAAAGCAGTATTAAACGATGAGTATTCCTGGAATTCCCTGTATGTATTCCTGAAATATAAATTTGTCAATACCAGTGAAGTTCCGTTTGTGGACACGATGGAGATCAGCCTGAAAGATCCGCAGACGCTGCATATCAAAGTGTATGAGAAAGGAATCATGGGATATCTGTATCTCTCCTCGATCAATAAGAATGTCTATTTCGACAAAGACGGGATTGTGACAGAATTGTCTGACCGTGTGATTGAGGATACACCGCAGATCCTTGGGATTGACTGTAAAAAAGTAGTGCAGTATGAAAAGCTGCCGATCGGCTCGAAGCGGCTAAAGCAGCTTCTGACGCTGACGCAGTCTTTAAAACGCAATGACCTGATCCCGGATTCCATTACCTATGGTGTGGAAAATGAGCCGGTTCTGACATACGGGACGGTTAAAGTTTCCATGGGTTCCCTGGAATTTCTGACCCAGAAAGTGGAGCGGCTGGCAAAAATCAAGCCGCAGCTGCAGGGAATGGAAGGAACACTACATTTAGAAAACTGGACAGAAGAAACGACAAATATTGTGTTTGACAAAACGGAAAGTTCGAAAAAAGATAATAAAAAATCATAATTTTCGGTTGATTATTTGTATGAAAAATTATATTATAGTCTATATGAGTACGTATGAAACATTTTTATGTTTCACGGTGCCGCAGGGCTATAGGAAAGAGGAGGAAGAACCATGCTGGAGATTCGGACAACAGAGACAGATACGAGTGCCAAAATTATCGTGATTGGTGTAGGTGGTGCTGGTAATAACGCTGTGAACCGCATGATTGATGAGAATATAGGTGGAGTCGAATTTATCGGAGTAAATACAGATAAGCAGGCGTTGCAGCTTTGCAAGGCTCCTACATTGATACAGATCGGAGAAAAGCTTACAAAAGGACTTGGTGCAGGAGCACAGCCGGAGATCGGCGAGAAAGCAGCAGAGGAAAGTGCAGAAGAATTATCCGCTGCAGTCAAGGGTGCAGATATGGTATTCGTTACCTGTGGTATGGGTGGCGGTACCGGTACCGGTGCAGCACCGGTCGTTGCAAAGATTGCCAAGGAGCAGGGAATCCTGACCGTTGGAGTTGTGACAAAGCCATTTAAGTTTGAGGCAAAGAAACGTATGATCAATGCCGTATCCGGTATTGAAAAACTCAAAGAGAGTGTGGATACTTTGATTGTGATTCCAAACGATAAACTTTTAGAGATCGTTGACAGACGTACTTCCATGCCGGATGCATTAAAGAAAGCAGACGAAGTATTACAGCAGGCAGTACAGGGAATCACAGATCTGATCAATCTGCCGGCACTTATCAATCTGGATTTTGCCGATGTGCAGACCGTTATGAAGGACAAGGGTATGGCACATATCGGTATCGGTAATGCCAAGGGCGATGAGAAAGCAATCGAGGCAGTGAAACTTGCCGTTGCATCTCCGCTTCTTGAGACAACCATCAATGGTGCAAGCCATGTAATCATCAATATTTCTGGTGATATTTCCCTGATGGATGCAAATGATGCAGCAAGCTATGTACAGGATCTGGCAGGAGAAGATGCAAATATCATCTTTGGTGCAAAGTATGATGAGACCATGACAGATGAAGCTACGATCACTGTAATTGCAACCGGACTGGAGAATCCATCCATGAAGATGAAGCCACAGCAGCAGGCGGGTGGAATCGGTGGCCGTATGGTATATCCGAATACAAACAATGTCCGTCCGACAGGTTCCGTTGGAATTGTCAGCCGTGCAGCAGCTGCTGGAAACAATAGTTTTCCTGGGGTAAATAACAGCAATTACGCCAATGCAGGTACCGGTGTGGGAAGCAGACCGGTCAATCAGCCGCAGGCACAGGCACCGACTCCTTCCGCTTCGAACTATTCCGGGATTCAGCGTCCGAAGCCGGTAGAGAGTAATGTAAAGCCGGTAGAAATTAATATTCCGGATTTCCTGAAGAACCCTAGAAGATAAAATCGCACAATATGTCGATAATTTCCAAATAACAACCTCTTGTTTTTGCTAAATTATGAGGAATATTTTTCTTATAATAGGAGCAGAGACAGGAGGTGATTTTTTATATATGTATTCTATATTGATATCTTTCTGAAACAAAACTTTCTGATGAATTTTCTTGTATTATCCCTTACCTGTGTATTTTGCAAAAGTGCAGTCTGTCACCGGAATCTGCGCATGTTGGCTGCGGCGGTTTCCGGCACGGGACTTGAAGCGTTTGGACTGATGGTGCTGCCTTATGCAATTTCCGTCCTGTGTACTGCCATCGGCATCGTGCCGCTTATGGTTTTTCTTGCGTTTGGCAGGGAAAATAAAAAACAGAGGACGGTGAGGATTTTAAGCAGCTGGTTGTCCATTGTATTGTTAAACGGAGTGGCAACTGCAGTTTACAATCTGACGGGACTGGAAAATCTGTATCTGTATACCGCATTGGCAACGGCCGGAATCACTTACGTACTTGTCAAAAATCTTGTGGTGTCGGTGCAGAGGCAAAAGCGACAGATGTCTGTGGTTCTGTATAACAAAACGATGTCGGTTCCATGTATCGGACTGCTGGATTCCGGCAATCTTTTAACCATGCCATTAAGTGGGAATCCGGTACATATTGCAGATGCAGCCTTGCTGCAGAAGCTTGTCGATGAAAAAACGGTACAAAAGGAGATTGAATACCGTGCACTCGGAAATCCGCATGGAAAATTGCAGGTGTACTGCATGGATGGGATGAAAGTGGAGACGGAGCCGGCAAAATTCTGTGACTGGAAACAGGTATGGGTTGGCTGCGCGGAAAATGGGGTGCTGTGCAATAAACCGTATCAGCTGATTCTGCATGCATCGGTGGCAGACCACTGTGGCTGCACAAAAGATCCATCCCAAATGACAAAAAAACTGAGAAAGGAGAAACGTAATGTTTTCACTGTTTGAACTGGTGTGGAAGAGAATCCGCCTGTTTTTTACGGATGATGAGGTTTTTTACATAGGAGGGGCAGATGTACTGCCGCCACCTTTGGAGCGGGAACAGGAGAACCGCTGTCTTATCGCTTTAAGCGGGCTGCATGGGGACAGTGAACCCATGACGCGCGAAGACGCAAGAAAGCAGCTGATCGAACACAATCTGCGTCTGGTGGTATATCTGGCACGGAAATTTGAAAATACCGGAATCTGTGTGGAGGATCTGATCTCCATCGGAACGATTGGGCTGATCAAGGGAATCAATACATTTAATCCGGAAAAGAAGATCAAACTGGCGACTTATGCGTCCCGGTGTATCGAAAATGAGATTCTTATGTATCTGCGCAGAAATAATAAAGTGAAGCTGGAGGTATCAATTGATGAGCCGTTGAATGTGGACTGGGATGGAAACGAACTTCTTCTTTCGGATATTCTTGGAACCGATGAAGATATCATTTACCGGGATATGGAGAATGAGGCGGAGATCATGCTTCTCCGCACTGCGGTTAATACGCTGACTCCGCGGGAAAAAGAAATTATCTGTCTGCGCTATGGAATCGGAAGAAAAGACGGCAGGGAAATGACCCAGAAAGAAGTGGCAGACCTGCTTGGAATTTCGCAATCCTATATTTCGAGACTGGAGAAAAAAATTATGGTGCGGCTGAAAAAATCAATTCAAAATAATGTGTAAGTGTGCTATACTAATTACATAAAATTTGCTCTGAAATAGTAAAATTTATATGCAAAATAACAAGGACAGCAGGATGAAAGGGCGTGGTTTTTATGAAGATTGAATTTTTAGGGGCAGACCGTGAGGTGACGGGAAGCTGCCATTATGTGGCATTTGGGGAGACTCATTTTCTGGTGGACTGTGGTATGGAACAGGGGGCGGATCTGTATGTGAATCAGGAGATACCGGTTAACCCGGCAACGATTGATTATGTGTTTGTGACGCATGCCCATATTGATCATTCCGGACTTCTCCCACTTTTGTATAATCACGGGTTCCGGGGAAAGATTTTTGCAACAACGGCAACCTGTGAACTGTGTAATATCATGCTGAAAGATTCGGCACATATTCAGGAATTTGAGGCAGAATGGAAAAACCGCAAGGCGCGGCGTGCAGGAAGGCCGGAAGTGACACCGATGTATAACATGGAGGATGCGCAGGGGGTTTTAGAGCATTTCGTTCCGTGTACATACCATGAAACGGTGCAGATCTGCGAGGGACTGACCATAAGGTTTGTCGATGCGGGGCATCTGCTTGGCTCCTCTTCCATTGAAATATGGGTGACTGAGGATGGCGAGACAAGAAAACTTGTCTTTTCCGGGGATATTGGAAACTACAACCGTCCATTGATCCGTGATCCGGAATATCTTGAGGAAGCGGACTATGTGATCATGGAATCCACTTATGGAAACCGCAATCACAATACACCGCCGGATTATGCGGCAGAACTGGCAAAGGTGATGAATTCCACGTTTACCAAAGGCGGAAATCTGGTCATTCCGGCATTTTCTGTCGGCAGGACGCAGGAAATGCTTTACTATATGCGCCGGATCAAAACCGAGGGGCTGCTGCCGGAGTATCCGGGATTTGAAGTATATATCGACAGTCCGCTTGCCGTGGAGGCAACAAATATTTTCCATAAGAGTGTGGAAGAGTGCTTTGATGAGGAAGCAAGACAGCTGGTACAGTCGGGCATCAACCCGATCCAGTTTCCGGGACTGAAAGTGGCAGTTTCCAGTGAAGAATCCAAGATGATCAATTTCAACCAGAAATCCAAAGTGATTATCTCGGCTTCCGGCATGTGCGAAGCCGGTCGTATCCGGCATCATTTGAAACACAATCTGTGGCGGACGGACTCTACGATTCTGTTTGTCGGCTATCAGGTGCCGGGAACGCTGGGCTATTCTCTGTTAAACGGAGTAAAAAAGGTAAAACTTTTCGGAGAGGAAATTGAGGTCAGAGCAAGCATTGTAAACCTTCCGGGTATCAGTGGGCATGCGGACCGGGATCATCTGACCGCATGGATTGCAAACTTTAAGAAGCCGCCGAAGAAAGTGTTTATTGTACATGGCGAGGAAACCACCGCGGTAGAGTTTGCGGAACATGTCAAAAACGATGTGGGATTTGATGCTTTAGCTCCCTACAGTGGGGATGCATATGATCTGCTTACCGGAGAGCAGATCGCACAGGGCAGCAGACAGCTTGTGGAGAAAAAGACACAGGGTGTTTACCGTGCAAAATCCGGCGCGTTTGACCGCCTGATGATTGCAGGAGAACGTCTCATTGCGGTTATTAAAAAATGTCAGGGCATGGCGAATAAAGATCTTGGAAAGTTTGCGGATCAGATCAATTCGCTCTGCGATAAGTGGGACCGGTAAATCGGAGGAAAAGTGGGACTTAAGTCCCACTTTTTCCATATCCGGAACAACCGTGGGAAAATGAATAAAAAAACAGCACATGGGAATCCTTTATTATAAATCCAATTATAACGGAGGCATCCCATGTCAACATACAAAGTCGAAATCTGCGGGGTAAATACGGCCCAGCTGCCAATACTGAAAGAAGAAGAAAAGGAAGAACTTTTCAAAAAGATAAAAGCCGGCGACAAGGCATCCAGAGAAACCTATATCAAGGGAAATCTCCGGCTGGTATTATCCGTGATCAAACGGTTTAATAATCATAATGAAAATGTGGACGATCTGTTCCAGATTGGCTGTATCGGACTGATGAAGGCAATAGATAATTTTGATACGAGTGTCGGGGTGAAATTTTCCACCTATGCGGTTCCGATGATTATTGGTGAAATCCGCCGGTATCTGCGGGATAACAGCAGTTACCGCATTCCGCGTTCACTGCGCGATATTGCATATAAAGCCATGCAGGCAAAGGAACGGCTGGCAAAAAATGCGCAGAAGGAACCGACTCTCGAAGAGATTGCAGCCGAATGTGAGATTCCGGTGGAGGATGTGGTGTATGCCCTGGATGCCATCCAGACGCCCTTAAGTCTGTTTGATCCGGTTTATACGGATGGAGGGGACACCCTGTATGTGATGGATCAGATTTCGGACAAGAAAAACAAAGAAGAGCACTGGGTGGAGGATTTGTCACTTTCCGATGCCCTGTCACATCTGAATGAACGGGATGAGCATATCATCCGTCTGCGTTTTTTTGAGGGAAAGACACAGATTGAAGTCGCGGATGAAATTCATATTTCGCAGGCGCAGGTGTCGCGGCTGGAGAAAAATGCGTTAAAAAGTATGCAGGGGTATCTGCGTACATGATAGCGGCCTGTTGTAAAATGGTTTTGTTATTGCTATAATGTGGAATATACAAAACGGAGAGGAAAAGAAATATCCGGCAGTAGAAAATTGCATTCTTGCTTTTTGCGGTGTACTGTGCTATACTGTCAACCGTTGCAGAGCCTGTAAACAGGGGATTGCACGAAAAATTACCGAGTGTTCGAGACCTTCCACTCGTAAAACAAAACTAAAGGAGACAAATGGATATGAGAGACAAAAAGGTAACATTTATTGTTCAGGCTGCTGTGATTGCAGCACTTTATGTAGTGCTGACTTTTGTAGCCAACGCACTGGGACTTGCATCCCACACGATTCAGGTACGCTTTTCCGAAGCACTGTGTATCCTGCCTGTTTTTACGCCGGCAGCGATTCCGGGACTGTGGATTGGCTGTCTGCTTGCGAATCTGCTGACAGGTGCCGTGATTTATGATGTCATTTTCGGAAGCATTGCCACGCTGCTGGCAGCGGTATGTACCTATCTGCTGCGCAATCACAAGATTGCATGCACATTTCCACCGGTTATTTTTAATATGATTATTGTTCCGTTCGTGCTGGTCTATGCGTACGGTATTCCGGCGGTATATTTCCACGGTGTGAATGTAACCATCCCGTTTAATGCCATGACGGTCGGAATCGGAGAGGTGATTTCAGTATGCGTTCTTGGAAGCATTCTGATGCGTGTACTTGCAAAATACAGAAATGTCATGTTCCGTGCCACCGCACAATAAAAAATTATATCTGATAGAAGGTTCTGGAAGTCCCTGCGAGAGCAGGGGCTTTTTATTTTAAGAAATTCTGTAAATAAGCCAGACAATTTTAAGAAAACCTTAATGTCATTCCAAAATAACGTATGTTATCATAAATAACAGGAAATCATAAAGAGCATTTATGGAAGGAGAAGGTTATGAAAATAAGAAAGAAAATCTGCAGTCTGCTTCTGGTATGTCTGGCATTTTTAGGCATATTTTGTGGCAGAGCAAATGTATATGCAGATCAGAAACAGGCATTGTCGGCAACGGTGACACTGCTGAAACAGGAAAAAGACTGTGTCGTGCAGGTGGAGGCCAAAAACAGTGGGGCGGATTTTTCCGGAAAGGTGCGGCTGGTGTTTTCCGGTACAGACAACTCCGGAGGCTGCGCATTTGAACAGTGCCTGATATTGCCGCAGAATGGAAAAAAACAGTATACAATGACCATTCCGTATGCGGATGTCAGCCAGACGCGCGGAAACGGAATTGTGGCGTTTGTCGATGAAAAGGGAAACGTTGTGGCAAGTGAAGCATTTGCCAGTATTTTTGGCAAAGAAAAGCGCGGTATTGGTGTGGGAGTGCTTTCAGATCATTATGATGCGCTTGGCTGGATGAGCATGAGCGGCCAGACCTATTATCTTCACGGAAAAGATCAGAATGTATATCTGACACAGATGGACGCAGATACATTGCAGGCACAGCTGGATGAACTGTATTTTCTTGTGATTGATTCCTACGATGTGAGTTCACTTGGAAAAGAGAAGATCAAAGCAATCGAGAAATGGGTGAAAAACGGTGGATGGCTGCTGATTGGAACCGGAGAGCGCGGCAAAGATACACTGGGTGGTTTTGATTCCTCATTTATGGAGGTCAGCTGCAAAAGAGTCAGCAAAGTGGGAGAAGAAAATGATGCATCGAAAGAAATGCAGCAACTGGGAAGTTATTCCGGATTTACCGGGATTGATTTTTCACAGATGCCGGTTGCAAAGCTGCAGCGGAACAATATAAATGCAAGTAAAAGCGAAGCTTATCCGGGGTGGGTGTATGCCTGTGGGGATGGTGCCATCGGTGTATGTGCCATTTCTTTTGGCGAAAAACAGATGCAGAAGGCTTCCACGGATCTGTGTTACGGAATTTATGACCAGGTGGCAGGATATTCCATGAGCTATTCCCAGTATGTCAATGACGAGGAATGGGGATGGAGTGGGGAAAATGCATTCGGTGTCATTGACCACCTCAATACGGCACTGGATTTTTCCTGGCTGAAAGTTCTGATAGTGGTCTATGTGATTGTTGTTGGACCGGTGCTTTATCTTCTGCTTTGCAAGATGAAAAAAAGAGACTGGTACTGGCTGGGGGTACCGGCACTTGGCATAATCTTTATCGGTGTGGTATTTATCGGCGGACGGAATTTAAAGCTGCATGAGACACGGGTTTATTCGGTGACCGCACAGCAGGCGGATGGAAAAAGTACCACCGGTATCGCCACCTATTACAATGCGTATCATTCCGGGGTAAAACCGTGGAAAGTACGGCTGAATGATAATTACGCATATGGCGGTTCAGGTCTCAGTGAATCATACAGCATGGCATCTTCCGGCAGGGTATATGCAGACCGTTATCACTATTTGGTGGAATATGACAGGGGTCTGTCCCTTGGGGTAAAACCGCAGAGCAATTTTGAAAATGCCTATCTGTTTGCGGCAGGAACTGCCAAAGGATGCGGAAGCATAGACACCAGTGGTCTGGTGCTCACGCAGCAGAAACAGGGGGGAAGCATAACAAACAACACGTCCTATGATTTCCCTTATCTTGTCTGCGTGTCGGATGATACGGTCATGGTATTTTCGGATGTAAAAGCAGGTGAGACCATAACGATAGACGGGAAAAGTAAAAAACCACTGCTGTCCCAGCAGATTTCTTATTTTGATGATGTCTACAGCGTGTTATCGCAAGACAACATGAATGGAAATACATATTCGTATAAGCATAAGGATATGGCAGCCGCACTGTATCTGGGACTGTGCCAGATCCGGCGGCAGAACGATGTGTCGGGTACTGTTGTAGTGGAAGGAGTAACCGCAGATTACGGAAAAACCATAGAGAGCAGGTGCTCGGAAATTTCGTTTGGCTGTCTGTATACGATTGCCGGTCAGGAGGTGTCTCATGCTTCAAATTAGTCATTTGTATAAAAACTACGGAAAATTTCAGGCGGTCAGGGATCTGAACCTGCATGTGCCCAAAGGGGATCTGTTTGGCTTTGTGGGACCAAACGGAGCCGGAAAGACAACAACAATCCGGATGGTATGCGGACTTATGCCGCCGACAGAAGGAACCATTACGATCCATGGCGTGGATGCCCTGCTGCATCCGAAGGAAATCAAAAAGCAGATCGGTTATGTGCCGGATTTCTTTGGTGTGTATGACAATTTAAAAGTCAGCGAATATATGGATTTTTACGGTTCCATGTACCGTATGACTTCCAGGGAGATCACCGCGGTATCCAATGATCTGCTGGAACTTGTCAATTTATCCGACAAAAAAGAGGTTTATGTGGATACGCTTTCCCGCGGAATGAAGCAGCGGCTGTGCGTGGCACGGGCACTCATTCACAATCCCTCCCTTTTGGTGCTGGATGAACCGAATTCCGGTCTGGATCCGCGTGCGCGTGTGGAGATGAAAGAACTTTTGCAGAATCTGCGCAGCATGGGAAAAACCATTGTGATCAGTTCCCATATTTTGTCGGAGCTGGCAGAGATGTGCAACAGCATCGGTATTATGGATCACGGGAAACTCGTAGAAGCAGGAAACATCGAGGATGTCATGGAACATGTTTTCGGTGGAAACCGGATCGTGGTTTCGGTTCACGGGGAGATGGAGCCGGCAGTGCGCATGCTTAAGGAACACCCCCAGATCCGTGTGGAATCGGTGGGAGAAAAGGAAATCCATATCTCGCATGCCATGAAAGAGGAAGAAATCGCGCAGTTGATCGCACAGATGATACAGAATGGAATTATCGTGACAGGATTTTATAAAGAAGAGGGAAATCTCGAATCCCTGTTTATGCAGCTGACAGGAGGGCAGGAAGATGAGAATTAATCCAATGGTAAAAAAAGATATTAAAGTACAGGCGCGCAGTATGCGCTGCTGCTGGGAAATATTTGTTTATGAGGCGATTATGGCAGTTGTATTTTTCTTTGCCATGTTTTTGTTTTCCCAGCAGATGACCTATTCGTCTGCAAACATATACAGCAGCATTGTCTGGCTGTATCCGGCACTTGCGGTCACGCAGATTTTTATTCTGGGAGTGGTAGTCCCGGTGCGCACGGCTTCTGCAATTTCGGGTGAGAAAGAGCGGCAGACCTTTGATATTATGATGACAACCAGCATGACCGGATTTTCCATTATTATGGGAAAGGTGCTCACCGCGATGATCCAGAGCATGTTTTATGTGGTGGCAGGACTTCCGATCGTAGCACTGGCATTTGTCATCGGCGGACTCTCATGGGGCAATCTGTTCTGGTTTCTGGCGGTATCATTACTGGTTTCGTTCGTTTCTGCAAGTATTGGAATTTTGTGTTCTTCCATCTGTAAAAAAACGATCAGTGCCATAATTTTATCGTATGGTATCTATGTTCTGCTGTTTATCGGAAGTTTTCTTCCCTATCTGGTCACCTCGGTTGTCCGCTTGTCAGGTGGGGTACCGGAAAAATCCTGCTGGGTGCTTCTGGTCAATCCGGGTATGTATCTGCTTGAATTTTTTACATGGAGTATGACCGGAACATCCGTGGCGGAAGAACTGATCACAAATTACGGGAAAACATTTTCTGTTTCGGGCGCTGCCGTACATTATGGATGGATGGCCGTTTCCACGCTTTTATTTGTGGCACTGGCATTTGTCTTTCTTCTGATTGCGATGCGGCGGATCAATCCGATGGCAGGATATGGAAGAAAACATGCAGGGGGAAAGCAGCATGGATGAAAAAGCATTTCTGTTGCAGGAAATCCGTTACAGCAAAAGAAAACAGAACGTAAAAAAGTTCCTGCGCTATGAAAGCACAGGAATTGCCGCAGGTGGAACCATCGCCATGGTGCTGGAAGGATGTGCGGTGTTTGTCCCTTTTTATACGGTGCATGTGTGGGCTGTTTTGGCAGTTTTATGTGGTGCGGCAGCTGGAGGCATTTATACGGTAATGAAGAGATGTACCATGGTACAGGCAGCACAGCAGATCGACCGTTTCGGGTTTCAGGAACGGATCGTGACGGCATATGGGCGTATCGGAAAAGAGGGCAGTATCGACCGGATGCAGCGCAGCGATGCCGTGCATATGTTACAGGAAGACCATGCATGGAAAAAGGCGCGTGTTTGTCCGGACCGAAGGAAACTTGTGGCACTTTTTCTTTCCCTTGGGCTGGCGCTTGTTCTTTCGTTTGTGCCGTCCCCCGCGCATAAACAGGCGCAGCAGCGGCATGTCATCCGGCAGGAAGCCCGGGAAAAGGAAAAAGAAATCCAAAAAGTGATGGATGCCTTAAAACAGACAGACACCTCTTCCATGACAAAAGAACAAAAGAAAGCCCTGCAGGAACTGATACAGTCACTGGCCTTATCGCAAAAAGAAATGCAGCAGGCAGATACGAAGCAGGCACTGGCATCTGCCGGGCAGAAACTTTCCTACAAGTATGGACAGGCGGCACAGATTTCCGGGGCGGATGCCCTGGCATCGGTACTTAAAAATATCCAGGTGAATACCAATACAGGAAACCAGCTGGCACAGGGGGATGTACAAAGCACTACACAAAACACTACACAAAGCGGTACGCAGCGTGGGGAATCCACCCAGTCTTCGGAAACCAGTTCCCAGGATTCCGGGGATGGGGAAGATCCGGGCAGTGGAAAGGACGGAAGTGGAAGTGGCAATGGAAGTGGAAGCGGAAACGGCAAGGGGACAGGAAGCGGAAACGGAAGTGGAACAGGAAACGGAACAGGCAGCGGACGCGGAACCGGATCCGGAGGGGGAACACATGATTATGTGAGTGTTCCGAATAAACTCGGAAACGACAGCAGTATCACAAAGGACAAGGGGGATTCGAAGAATTCCGATTATTACAAGGCGAAGAATGGTCTGGCATGGAAAGGCGAACACGTGGATTTAGATTCCGTGGTCGGCGATTACACGAAAGAGGCCTACGAAGGTATTGCCAATGGAAAATACCCGGCCGGCATGGAAGATGTCATCCGGAATTATTTTGAAAATCTGAACTGATGGAGAGGAGATCTTATGACAGAATATGAAGTATGCCAGCAGAACACCATGGCATGTGAACAGGAAATTGCAAAGGGAATTATCGGACAAAAAGACGTCATCCGCCAGGTCATGCTGGCACTTCTGGCGGGCGGAAATGTACTCTTAGAAGGTATGCCGGGACTGGGAAAGACCATGCTGGTGCGCACGATCAGCCAGGTGTGTGATCTGAGTTTTCAGAGAATCCAGTTTACCCCGGATCTGATGCCGAGTGACGTGACCGGTACCAACATCATCGTAAAAGAAGAGCAAAAAAGTGCATTCCGGTTTGAAAAAGGACCGATTTTTGCCAATCTGGTGCTGGCGGATGAGATCAACCGTGCCACGCCAAAGACACAGTCAGCTCTCTTAGAGGCCATGCAGGAACACACCGTGACGATCGGAACGACCAGCCATCAGCTGCCGGAGCCGTTTCTGGTGCTTGCCACACAAAATCCGATCGAAAACGAGGGAACTTATCCGCTGCCGGAAGCCCAGCTGGACCGTTTTTTGTTTAAAGTGCTGGTAAAATTCCCGGACCGGCAGGAACTGCGGGAAATCGTGGAACTGACGGAGGGAAACCATCCGCCAAAGATCGCAAAGGTCATGGACCGGGAAAGCCTGCTTGCAGCGCGCGCATGCGTTGCACAGATTCCGATTGCGGATGCCGTCATGGATTATATTCTGGATCTGGTTATGGCAACTCATGCAGACAATCCGTATATCCGGGAGGGGGCAAGCCCGCGTGCGGCACAGGCACTGATCCGCACGGCCAGGGCACGCGCGTTTATGGAAAACCGCCTGAATGTCTCGTTTGAGGACGTCAAATGTGTCGCACTTCCGGTATTGCGGCACAGGATTCTGCTCAGTTTCGATGCAGTATCGGAGGGGATTACGGAAGATGCGGTGATTGGGCAGATCTTAACAGAAAAGGAACAGGGACTGTATGCTTGATGCGGGAATTTATGAACAGCTGTCGCGGCTTGTGATCGCGATGAAACAGAAAAGCAGCCAGAATATGGCAGGAAACCGCAGATCCGTACAGAAAGGGACTTCTGCGGAATTTTCCGATTTCCGGGAGTATATGCCGGGAGATGATCTGCGCAGGCTGGACTGGAATGTCTATGCGCGGTCGGAGCGCATGTATATCCGGGAATATTTCGAAGAAAAGGAAGCAGTGGTATCGGTTATTCTAGATACCAGTGCATCAATGCACTATGGAAAAAAGAGCAAGGCAGAACTGGCACAGGATCTGTGCGCGGTGATTGCCTTTCTGACTTTGCACCATATGGACCGGCTGGTGCTGTATGACAGCAGCCAGATGGGAACTCCGCTTGTGGTTTCCGGGGGAAAGAATGCACTGCCAAAAGTACTTGGATGGCTGCAGGCACGTACATTTTCGGGGACAGAGACGGATTCTTTTTCCGCCGTGCGCCAGATGCAGAGGCGTGGGGCGGGAGTTACCGTGATTGTCAGTGATTTCCTGACCGAAGCAGCGACAGATCCCACGCAGGATTGTCTGGAAAAAACGATGCAGTATCTGGACTTTACGAAACAAAGACCCGTGTTGCTTCAGACACTGTGTGCGGAAGAACTGCGTGTGACAATGGACGGTACGCGCAATCTGATAGATATGGAGTCCAAAGAAAAACTGCGCGTGACGATGCGTGCGGATGTGATTGCGCGCTATGAACAGGAACTGCAAAAGCTTTCTGTGCGGCTGAAAAAAAGTGCATCGGCTGCCGGAGGCACCTATATACTCTGTGATTCCGAAAAAGAGAGACGTGCGCTTATTTTAGAAGATTTAAGACCTTTGTTTGTCTGAGAAAAATTTGAGGATGGATTATGATATTTGAGAGTTTGTGGCCGCTGGCATTTTTGCTGGCGATTCCGGTTGTTGTGATTTTATATCTGCTTGTGCCAAAGGGGACAGACACGCCAGTGTCTTCGAATCTGCTGTGGAAGAAGCTTTTTTATAATGAACAGTCTAAAACGTTCTGGGAAAAGTTTTTGCACAATCTGCTGATGTATCTGCAGATCGTGATCCTTTTGCTGCTTATTCTGGCACTGATGGCACCGTTTATACAGCGTAAGGGTACCGGCAGTACGGACGTGGTGTATCTGATTGACACCAGCGGAAGCATGAAGCATCTCACCAAAGGGGGCAATACCCGCTTAGGGGAAGCCGTAAGTGAGATCAAAGAGCAGATTGCCGCTTCGGATGGGGCAAAAATATCCATTGTTACCTGTGACGGCACGGGAACCAATCTGCTTGCCGTCCATACTTCCGAGAAAAAAGCACTGTATCGGACGCTGGCAGACATCAAGGGCACGGACACAGCCGGATCGCTTTCCGATGCACTGGCAACCGTACAGACTGTGCAGAAAAAAGACAAAAAGAACGATCTGGCAGATGTCATCGTCTATACCGACGGCATAGGGGCAAAACAGACGAAAAATCTCAAAAGTCAGCTTCAGGCAACCATCCGCGTGGTGGGAAGTCCCGTTTCTAACGTGGCGAATACGTTTCTGTCCTGCACCAAAGACAGCCGTGGGGACACGTATACGGTTGCATCAGGCGTGACAAATTACAGCGATCATGAGGCAAATATGGAGATTACGCTGTATGAGGGAAAGAAAATTCTTGAAGTGCGTACACTTTCCCTTGCCGCAGACGAGACGTATACCTGCCTGTTTAAACAGGTGAACTGGGGAAACCAGCCGCTGCACACCGAACTTTCCGCAGTGACATTTGCCGGCAGCAGCCAGAAGGATTCCTTACATGAGGATAACTGTGCCTATGCACTCAAAGACCAGGTTTCCACGAGCAAAGCCACACTGATCGGGGAAGGAAATACCTATATCGAAAAAGCGTATCTTGCCGTGACCGGAGAGAATCTTTCCAAGGCAAAAACAACGGATGCACTTGACCGTGACGATCCGGGGGTCTGTATTTTTGATGCGGATACGGCAGTGCAGGAATCTAATCAGCAGAAGGCGCAGATGATTTTTGCCAAAGAGGGAAAGAACGAGGAAAAAAATGTCAGCCTGTCCGCCGGCGATACCGAACTGACTTCCGGAATCCGGGACTTTGCGCTCGGGGTAAATCAGACGTATGTGTATGATCTGCCGGTCTGGGCCACGGGCTTTCTGTGGAACGGAAAGCAGTGCGCCGCATACTACGGGGAGCATGACGGAATCCGGGAGGTGGTACTCGGATTTGACCTGCGGGAATCGGATTTTGCCCTGCAGCCGGAGTTTCCGGTATTTATGAACCATGCGCTGCATTATCTTGAGGATAGTTCCCTTCTTTCCCAAAACGTCTATGATGCCGGAGATACCGTGCAGTTTCATGCATTAAACGGTGTGGACGTGCAGCAGATTGCAGCACCTACCGGTCAGGCAGGACTGTTTACCGTAAAAGCGGGCGACAGAAAGGAATCCTATATTGTAAAATTTGCATGCAGCAGTCAGTCGGATGGACGGATCACGGCAGGCGATTCCGGCAGCCGCAACACGATGCAGCGGCAGCTTGTGCGAAAGCAGATGCGCAATGTCATCCTTATCCTTGTGCTTCTTCTTATGATACTGGAGTGGATCTGTTATGTCCGGCAGATGCGTTACCGTGGGCGGTTTTATCTTGCGGTGCGTCTGGTTGGGCTTGCCCTTTTGGTGCTGGCTGTCTGTGGAATTTCGGTGCCGCTTTCCCACGCGAAAGACACAACCGTTTTTCTGGTTGATCTGTCGGAGAGCAATGCCGCAAATCTCACGCAGATGGAGCAGTATATGAGCCGGCAGGTCAAAGACATGCCAAAGAACAATCAGTATGCCATCGTAACGTTTGGAGCCAATGCGGTTGTGGAACAGTTTCTGACCAGTGAGAAACACAGTTTTCAGATTCTCTCGGCACCGGAGGCGGATGCAACCAACCTTGAGGAAGCCGTTTCCACAGGACTTTCCATGATCCCGGACAATGCGGCAGGACGGCTTGTGGTGCTTACGGATGGAAAGCAGACAAAGGGAAACATCGAGCATACGGCATCGGCACTGACGGCAAAAAACGTGCAGCTGTATTCGGTTTTCTATGAAGATACAAAGCAGGGGAGCGATGCCTATATCGAAAACGTGGAAATGCCGGAGTATCTTTATCCGGGTGATTCCTATTCCATGACGGTAACTGTGGAAAGCAACTATGAGACCGATGCGAAGCTGCAGCTTTTGCAGGGAACGGAGATGGTCAGTCAGACAGGCGTGCATTTAAACAAAGGCAGCAACCGTTTTGTTTTGAAACAGAAGGTAGTCGGTACCGATGCGCAGCAGTATACCGTGCGCGTGAAGGCACCGAAGGACACCTGTGAAAAAAACAATGATTATGGTACGTATGCGACGGTGGATTCCCTGCCAAAGATTCTGCTTGTATCCGGAATGGGAGAGGACAGCACACCGTTTTTAGGACTTTTGGATGCTGCCGGATGCAATTACCGGCAGGTATCCGCAGTCAGTGCACCGGATACTTTAAAAGAGATGCTGCAGTACAAGAGCATCATTCTGGAAAATGTGTACCGGACAGATCTGCCGGAGGGCTTTCTAAAAAATCTGAAAACTTATGTGAAAGACTACGGATGCGGTCTGGTGGCATGCGGCGGTGAGGACAGTTTTGCACTGGGCGGATATCTGGATACGGAACTGGAGAAACTTCTTCCGGTCGATATGCAGCTGCGCGGGGTGAATGAGAAACAGAATCTGGCAATGGTCATGGTGATTGATCATTCGGGCAGTATGTCGGAACAGACGGAAGGAGGCACCAATCTGGATCTGGCGATCGCGGCTGCCAAAGCGGCTGTGGATCAGCTGGATACGAAAGATGAAGTCGGAGTGGTAACCTTTGATGATGGTTACACCTGGCAGGTGCCGCTGGAAAAAGTGAAGGATAAAGACAAGATCCATCAAAGCATCGAGACGATCAGCGAAGGTGGTGGAACGACCATCAAACCGGCCGTGCGTGCGGCACTAAATGAAATCAAGAAGAGCAAGGCGCAGCTAAAGCATATTGTCCTTCTGACGGATGGACAGGGGGAAACCGGAAATTTTGAAGATATCATCAAGGACTGCAAGGATGCCGATGTAACTCTTTCCACGGTAGCGGTTGGAGAGTCGTCTGACAGACAGCTTCTGGAACGACTGGCAACGCAGTGTAACGGCCGCTATTATTATTCCGATATCTCAACCGATATCCCGAAAATCTTTGCACAGGAAGTATTTTTAAATGGAGATACCTATTTGCAGAACGGACAGTTTTCACTGAAAGGAAACAGCAGCAATGCCATCACGAAAAATCTCTTTGCCGATGGCTGGCCGCAGATCAAAGGGTACGTGAGTGCCTCTCCGAAAACCGGAGCCAATGTGCTGCTGGCATCTGCCGAAAAGGATGACCCGATTTTGTCTGTCATGCAGTATGGACTGGGGCATACGGTTGCGTGGAATACCGATGTGACAAACCGCTGGACTGCCGGGCTGGCACAGCAGAATGATTACGTGCAGCTGTGGAAGCGGATCATCGATTACAGTGCGGGAAATACAGCACTCGGCGAAGACCGTGTGGACGTAACTACCGTAAACGGAACAACAAAAGTTACCTATTATGCCAAAGACTACGCAGAGCAGACACAGGTGGAGGCTGTGTACACGGATCCGGATGGAAAAACGCATCAGGCGAAACTGACCGCAAGTGCGCCGGGAACTTATGAGGCACAGCTGGATACGGCAGCCTCCGGTGTCTACAATCTGAGCGTGCAGCGGAAAAACGGCAAAAAAATCGAAAATGCCCTGACCACCGCAGCCGTGGTGCAGTATTCGCAGGAGTACAAATTTGCGCTGACAAACGACAGCTTTTGTGCGTTTATCAAACAGTATGGAAAGATGCTTTCCCCGAAGAAGAATGTATGGAAGAAGTTAAAAGCTTCCGGGCGGGCACGGGTTTGTCTGACCAATCCACTTTTAATCCTTTTGCTTTTCGTATTTCTTGCAGATATCGCCATGCGGCGGTTTGCCTATGTTCCGCCAATGCCACACTGGACGAAGCCGGCAAAAAAAGCTATAATGACAAAAGAAAAAACAGCAGAAGACGGGCAGCCGGAGCCGGAAGCAGAAAAACCAAAGGAAAAGACAAAGAAAGCAAAACCGGAGGAAACGGCTTCCCAGGCACTCGATACTTCTGCGCTGTTAAAGAAAAAAGAAAAGCGGAACCATTCCGTTTAAAAGAAAACAGGAGTCATTATGCAATCAGACAGCAATTTACGAGAAACGTTACGGAGTATCGATCATAAAAGTTATCCGGCATACAAATCCCTGCGGGGAAGTTACCGGTTTGCAGACTATGTGTTATCCATCGATCATGTGCAGGGAGATCCTTTTGCGGCACCTTCCCATGTGCGCGTGACCGTGGATGCAAAGGCAGCGGCATTTCCGGAATATGCCATGAAAAATACACGGACGCGCACAGCACTGGCAGATGAACTGCTGCGCACGTTTGCCGCACAGATCAACCACTTTACATTTAAGGCGAAGGGATCGGGCAAGAGCGGCCTGATCTCGGTAACCCACTGCGGACAGGAGATTCTGACCCGGACAGCCTGTGAAGTGAACGAAAAAGAAATCACCGTGCGTTTTGCGGTAGGATTTCCGGCAAACGGACGGACGATCAATGCCAGGGAACTGGAGAAAATTCTGTTTACCTATCTGCCGGAATGTGTAAAGCACTCATTTTATTATAAGAATCTCGATGCCCGCAGAATCCGGGATGCCGTGGAACTGGCAGAAGACCAGCAGGCAGTCCGTGACCAGCTGAAAGAACAGGGGCTGGTTGCATTTGTTGCCGATGATGCGGTACTGCCACGGGAAAGCGGGATTTCCTCCCGGCCGATGAAACAGTCCGTAGCCTTTACCTCTCCGGAATCCCTTAGGGTGACGATGCAGCTTCCGCACAGGGGTGCGGTCACCGGTATGGGAATCCCGAAAGGAATCACACTGATCGTCGGTGGCGGCTATCATGGAAAATCCACACTTCTGACTGCACTCGAACTGGGCGTTTATAACCATATCGCAGGGGACGGCAGAGAGTTTGTGATCACGGATGAGACCGCCTTAAAACTTCGTTCGGAGGACGGACGGTTTATCAAAGATGTCGATATTTCCATGTTTATCAATGACCTGCCAAACGGAAAAGATACCCATCATTTTTCAACGGAAGATGCCAGCGGAAGCACATCGCAGGCAGCCGGGATCGTGGAAGGCATGGAGGCGGGAAGCCGCCTGTTTCTGCTGGATGAGGATACGTCTGCGACGAACTTTATGGTAAGGGATGCATTTATGCAAAAAGTAGTCAGTCCGGACAAAGAGCCGATTACGCCGTTTCTTTCCCGTGCGCGCGATCTGTATGAGCAGGCAGGAATTTCTACCATCCTGGTAGCGGGCAGTTCCGGTGCTTTTTTCCATATTGCGGATACCGTGATCCAGATGGACCGCTACAAGCCGGTTGACATCACAAAAAAGGCGAAGGCATTGTGCAAAGAATTTCCGATTTCAGAAGAAAAGCCACATCCGTTCGCCCTGCCACACAGTCACCGGATCATGGAAAAAGATAAAAACGGTGCCACAAAACGCAGGGATTACCGGAGCGGAGCCGTGCGCAAAAATGAGCCGGAGCGGTTAAAATTAAAAACCATGGGAACGGATGGATTTGCCATTGGAAAGCAGACCGTGGATCTGCGGTATTTAGAACAGCTGATCGACAGCGAACAGACTGCGTGCCTTGGCATGCTCTTAAAATATGCGGTCGAACACCTGGTGGACGGCAAACGGACAATTGCCGAAGTCGTTGTACAGTTACAGAAAGAACTCGAAACGTCCGGCATGCGTTTTCTGGCAGAAAACGGTATCGTTTCCGGCGGTTATGCCATGCCGCGGGTGCAGGAGATGTATTCCTGTTTTAACCGTTATCGTGTATAGAAAAAGGGAAGCACAGGAGAGACTATGAAAAGAATATTAGTTGTCGTTGACATGCAAAACGATTTTACGACCGGACCGCTGGGCAATGCAGAGTGTGCAGCAGTCATTCCGAAGGTCGCGGAAGTGATAAAAACAGGCGTGTATGACAGAATCATTTTCACCCAAGACACGCACCAGAGTAATTATCTGGATACGCAGGAAGGAAAGCGGCTGCCCGTCGTGCACTGCATCGAAGGAACCGAAGGCTGGGAGATTGCGCCTGTGATCCGTAAGGCAGCATCCTTTTATTCCAAAGAACAGATCGAGACGATCTGTAAGCCGGCATTTGGCAGTGTGCAGCTTGGCGAGTGCTTAAAGCAGTACTGCGGTGATGCAGAGGCACAGATTGATTTCTGTGGCGTGTGCACGGGTATCTGCGTCATCAGCAATGTCATGATTGCCAAAGCCTTTGTTCCGGAAGCGCGCGTGTGCGTGATTGAAAAAGCATGCGCCTGCGTGACATCGGAGTCGCACCGCACGGCGATCGAAGCGATGAAAACCTGTCAGGTGGATATACAGTAATTGTATCTTATTTAAGTAAGAAGAAAAGAGAAGAATTATGAAGTTAAATCAGATCATCACCAGTCTGCTGGAAACAGACATGTACAAATTTAGTATGGGAGAGGCCATCTATCACCAGTTCTCCGACTATAAAACCACATGGACATTCAAGTGCCGCAATACCGATGTGCACTTTACGGCAGATATGGTGCAGGAGATCAAAGAGCAGATTAAGGCGTACTGCAGTCTGCGTTTTACGGAACAAGAGCTGGACTATCTGAACCGCATTACATGGATCAAGGGAAGCTATATTGATTTCCTGCGCCTGTGGCAGCCGCGCTATGAGGATTTTAAGATTTCGGATGAGGCGGAATGCGGACTTTCCATCGAGACATTCGGTACCTGGCTGAATACGTCCCTGTATGAGATCCCGACACTGGCGATTGTCAACGAAGTGTATTTCCGTATGGCGTACGATTATGATAGGCTTTATGCCAGTTTCCAGGAACGTCTGGAACGGAAGATCAAAGATGCCAGCGGCAGATACGAGATCGGTTCGTTCAGTGAATTCGGACTGCGCCGCCGTCTTTCCGCAGAGGCACAGGAGCTTGCTGTCCGCAAGCTGAAAGAAGCAGAATTTCACGGGTCAGAATTTGTCGGAACGTCCAACGTCTATCTGGCAAAAAAATACAATCTGACACCGGTCGGAACCATGGCACATGAGTGGATCATGTGTGTCGGACAGGGAAATCACAAACATAACCCGGCATACTCCAACTGGTATGCGCTTGATGCCTGGGTACGCGAGTATGGCGTGTTAAACGGTATTGCACTGACCGATGCGATTACGACCGACTGTTTCCTGCGGGATTTCCAGCTGACCTATGCAACGTTGTTCTCCGGCGTGCGTCATGACAGCGGAGATCCGGTGGAGTGGGGCGAAAAAATGATCGCGCACTACCAGAAACTGGGGATCGATCCGGCAGGCAAGACTTTATTGTTCAGTGATTCTCTTGATTTTGCACGGGCACACGAACTGTACGAACATTTCCGGAACCGCACAAAGGTGGCTTTTGGAATTGGCACCTATATCTCGAATGATACGGAGGTACCGGCACTGAATATCGTCATGAAAACCACGCTGTGCAACGGCATGGATGTCGCAAAGATTTCCGATACTCCGGGCAAGGGAATGTGTAAGAACCCGGATTATGTGCATTATCTGAAACGATGCATCGACTGGCGTATGAATCATGATAGATAAAAATTCTGATTTACAGACAAAGGAAGAAGGAACAGACCTATGAATTATACAGAGTGTATCGAACAGGCGAGAGGCCGTATCGGATCTTACTGTAAGGCGTGCTGGGAATGTAACGGCAGAGCCTGTAAAAACCAGATGCCGGGGCCGGGAGCCAAAGGCATCGGAGATACCGCCATCCGCAACTATGACAAATGGAAAGAAATCCGCGTCCAGATGGACACGCTGGTCGAAAACCGTCCATGTGATACGACACTGGAACTGTTTGGCAGAACGTTTCAGTATCCGTTTTTTGCAGGTCCGGTAGGTGCCGTGCAACTGCATTACGGAGACTGCCTGAATGATATTTCCTACAACGATATTCTCGTTTCCGCCTGTGCAGCATCCGGCATCGCTGCTTTTACCGGAGACGGAACCGACAGCAATGTCATGGTCGCAGCGACAAAAGCAATCAAAAATGCCGGCGGACTAGGAATTCCGACCGTAAAGCCGTGGAACATCGAAGTGATCCGGGAGAAAATGGCGATGGTAAAGGATTCCGGTGCCTTTGCCGTGGCAATGGATATCGATGCGGCCGGACTGCCGTTTTTAAAGAATCTGACCCCACCGGCCGGAAGCAAATCGGTGGAGGATCTGCGTGAAGTGAAACAGGCGGCAGGGCTGCCGTTTATCGTTAAAGGAATCATGACCGTCAAGGGTGCCATGAAGGCAAAAGAAGCCGGGGCCGATGCGATCGTTGTGTCAAACCACGGCGGGCGTGTTCTGGATCAGTGTCCTGCCACCGCAGAGGTGCTCGAAGAGATCGTAAATGCAGTCGATGGCTCCATGAAGATTTTTGTCGACGGAGGCATCCGTTCCGGTGTGGATGTGTTTAAGGCATTGGCACTGGGAGCCGATGCGGTGATCATTGCCCGTCCGTTTGTGACTGCCGTGTATGGCGGAGCGCAGGAAGGCGTCGAGGCTTATGTCAATAAGATCGGAAGTGAGCTGAAAGATACGATGGCAATGTGCGGTGTGGCTTCGCTGAAGGAGATCACACGGGATTGTGTCAGAGTGTGAGAATTACATATTGGGAAAGGATGAAACGCTTGTGTTCGTGGTGGGTGCCATGGATATGGGCGTTTTTTCTGTTGAAATGAGAAAATGGATGGATTTTGTTATATTTTTTGCTGAAAAAGGTCGGTTGATGTAAAAATGTGATATAATAGAAAATAAAAATAAGGGATTAGGGAAGAAATATAGGAAAGTGTACGGTTTGTGGGACGGCAAAAGAAGTAGTATATAGGAAAAAGTGTATTTGGTATTAAGAGATAATAGAATGTAGAGAGGAAATAAAAATAATGCATCAACAAGATATTATTGAGATTCACAAGGGCTTACAAAAAGCATATATAGATAACGCAGTTAACTCTAATCTTGCCTATAGTCCACAATTTATAACAAATGATTATAAACGTGGAGTTAAGATACTTACGCATATTGAAAATCAGTTGATGCATTGTGATGAATTTTCCATTAGCGTAGCGTTTATTAATCGAAGTGGATTTGTGGAATTAGCAGAAACATTGAAGGAGTTAGAAAGACGTGGTATTCGCGGACGAATTTTAACGACTGATTATTTGTGTTTTAGTGAACCGTATGCGTTGGATAAGTTAGCTTCTTTAACAAATATTCAACTTAAAATATATCATGTAAAAGATAAAAATAATGGATTCCATACGAAGGGATATTTGTTTCGTGAAAATGGTATATATCGAATTATTATTGGAAGCGCAAATATGACACAGACTGCATTATCAACGAATATGGAGTGGAATACGCAGTTGGTAAGTACAGAACAAGGAGAGATGGCAAAGTCAATTGTTCAAGAGTTTGAGAGACTTTGGAAAGATGAATTATCAAAATCATATGATGAATTTATAGAAGATTATCGGAAAATATATAATCGAAAAAAGCAGATAGAACGATTAATTCGTGAGCAACATAAGATTGCGCTTCAAAACGATATTATTGATTATGATACTTATAATTTAAAGCTAAATAAAATGCAGGAAGAATTTATAGGTAACATTCATGATCTTCGGGAACGTGGTGCGACGCGAGCGTTACTAATTAGTGCGACTGGGGAACGTGATATATTTGTGACAGGTGGAAGAAACCTAGGATTTACAAGGGTTTCGGAAGCCTGGTCCTAGACGTTTCCGTGTGAAAATTATCCGGATTGGCTCCGGAAGGGAAAACTTAACAGGTATTTTTACTGATAGGACTAAATTGACACAAAGAATCGAAGATTTAATCGGTTCCATATTGAAGTCAATATGGTCTTATTTTTTATACCCTTTTTTCGGGTGGCTCCCGATGGGTGGAAAGGAGAGTTGAATTTATGATTTTAGAATTTGTTGGCAGAGTTTTACTGAATGTTTTAAAGGCTATGGTATGGATGGCGTTGTTAATGATTAGGTGTGTACTGGAACTGGCGAAACTGACATTATTGGTGTTTGGGCTGGTTGCAAGAGTATTTCTTGTGTTTGCCAGGGCAGTAGTTGATTAGGATGGAATGGTGATTTTTGTGTGTTCTGGTGTTACAGATAATTTAACTGTCAGGTGTGGACAGCATTTATACATAGCTTCGCAAGAGGCAATGAGAAAGGAGGATTTTCTGCATGGCAGAACATTTGAGAGCAGTAACTCTCCGCGGGCCGGCGTTAAGGCAAATAACGATATTTTTAAGGCGCAAGGCGCAGAAAGGATTTTTTATGGAAGAAAAAGCAAAGGTGACTGCAGCACCTACAATTGCAGAACAGTGTGGTATTAAGCACAAAGAGGTGGATGGATTGTTTTATCCGATTTTGGGAGAGTCGGAGCCAAAGAGTTATGCAAGTCTTGGAAAGTATGGACACCGTTATCTCAGAGCCTTGATGGAGAATGACCGTTATCTGTATAACAAGTATTTTATGCAAGGGGTGCTTTTTGATAAGGCGGCAGAATATGAGAATTATGCATGGCAACTGTATGACACTGTTTTACAGGGGATAAGCAAGGTAAGAGGAATTGGTTTGGATACTTTGGAAGAAAAAGGATTTCAGGTAACATTTCAGGAAAACATGCAGGCGGCAATGACAGCAGATGAGATTGTAACAGAGGATTTGTTTGCAACAATTGATTACAACAAGCGTGTACGTCTGGAACATGCAAAGGAAAATATCGCGTTTGAACATGCGGAGACACAGAGAATGGAGGCATGAGTTTATGGAAGAGAAAAGAATTTATTATGTGGGAATTGACCACGGAAATCATTTAATGAAAACATCAAACCATGTGTTTGAGAATGGTGTGGAAAGGCAGGCTGTAAAGCCTACCTTCCAGGCTAATACACTGGTTTATGATGGAGCATTTTATAAGATTGGAGAAAAGCGTAACAGTGTGAAGGACAGTAAGCTTGCAGATGATGATTATTATCTGTTGACACTTGCGGCACTGGCAAAGGAATGTCAGTCAGGGAATATTCCAAATGGTGCCGGAGTGGTGCTTGGAGTCGGACTTCCTTTAAAACAGTTTGCAACGGTAAGAAAGCAGTTCGTGAAATATTTGAAACGTGGAAATCAGCCGGTGCATTTTAAATTTGAGGATGTGGCATATGATTTTACCATTGAAAATGTACTGGCATTTCCGCAGTGTTATGCAGCAGTGGCAGACAGGCTTGGCAGTATGAAGGGGGAATATCTGATTGTGGATGTGGGTTCCTGGACAATTGATATCATGCATGTGAAGGATGGTGTTCCAGTGGAAAGTAAATGTGAGACCTTCACGGAGTCCATGATTTCTGTTATTCAGGAAATCAAGAGCAGAAGCAGTGAGGTTTTTGGAAAAGAGATTTCGGAGAATGTGATTACAGATTATATCAGCAATCTTGGCGGCAATTATCCGGAAAAGTATGCAAGGATTATGGACGAGGCACTTGAAAAGTTTGCCAGCAGAGTGGAAGGCATCTTAAAGGAAAATGGACACGATACGGAATTTACCAACATCATTTATGTAGGTGGCGGAGCAAAGGCAATGGAGAGATTTGGAAAACATGGGGATAACATTTCATATGTGACGGATGTCAGAGCCAATGCAAAGGGCTATGAGTTTCTTGCAAAACAGATGGCATAAAGGCAGGTGGTACACATGGTAATGGGATTTAGAGAGAGGCGGCTTGGCTGCCGTCTCTATGTGGACCGCCAGTCGGATGCAAATATTCTGAAAAAACTGGACAGGATGCTTGTGGATGGAAGCTTTTCAAATCAGACGGAGCTTATCAAGAGAGGTATCGAGCTGGCTTATGAAGAAGCGTATGGAGAAGAAGGTGCCAGGTCCTCCGGTATGTCTGATGTTGATATAAAGAAGCTTGCAGGAGAGCTTGCCGGGGTATTGAAGCCGGGAATCGAGAAGTTACTTGTGGAGTATGAGGTGAGAGCTGCCACAGCGGAAACGCCAGCATCACCAACACCTGCTTTAGCATCAACGCATGATGCTCCACAGGATGATAATACGGCATCTGTAACTGATGATGAAGTCATTCTTCCAAGTCAGACATTTAATTTCCTAAAAGGTCTGAATGATGATTAGGAAGATGTGGCAGTGACGTCGAATTGACGACAATGGAATCCTAAATGACGGCAGATTGACGTCATTCATATATAAAATAAATATATCTGACTGCAAACTGACGCCAGTTGGCGGATGGTTTGCTGTCGGTATTTTGGCACATATTTTGTGCCATATATTGGGTGCAGGAGCTCCTGCCAAGATGAAAAAAATGGTAATTGCGGTTAGCAATTATATTTTTTTCGGGGAAAGGTCCGACCTTTCCCGAATCTTGCAAAACAAGTGAACAGCAACAGAAGAAGGTTCTAAAGAAGAATAAAAAAGGAGGTCACAGCCATGAGCATGGTAAGTGAGATTTTGATGAGATTAATTTTGAGGATTGGAGGTTATGTGTATGGCAGATGGAAACAGAAAGTACAAGTCTGACAAAAAGCTATATAAGGTTTCTTTTAAGTTGTCGGAGGAAGATAAGCGACTGTTGGAAGAGGGTGCGCAAAAAGCTGGAATGAATATCAGCGAATACCTGCGCAATCTGGTGCGTGGTGGCGGAAATGTGGACGCATCTTTTACGACAGACAGAGGGAATTTTATCAGACAGATAACAGGAATTGCTAGCAATGTGAATCAGATTGCGAAGGTAGTAAATACCCAGGGATATGGTTACACGAGGGATATCCTTGCTGTTAAGCAGGATTTGGAGGATGTAAAGAGGCTGATGAGGGAGGTGCTTACGGTATGGCAATCACTAAGATACAGTGCCTGAATGAGGCACATACCGGGAACCCGGCGGCACATCTTAGGAATGCTCTTTTATATATTCAGAATCCAGAGAAAACAGAGGGAAATGTTCTGGTGGGCAGTATAAACTGCCTGCCGGACACAGCCTTTGAGCAGATGATGGATACGAAGGTTACTTTCGGAAAAACCGATAAACGACAGGGATATCACATTATCATTTCATTTGCGCCGGGAGAAGCGACAGAGGAACAGGCATTAGATATCGTGGCACGTTTTGCACAGGAATACCTGAAGGATAAATATGAGGCAGTGTATGCAGTGCATAACGATAAAAAGCATATGCATGGGCACATTGTTTTTAATAGCGTTAGTTTTGAAACAGGTATGAAGCATGAGTGCAGAAAAGGGGAATGGAAGCATCGTATGCAGCCGATTACAAACAGACTCTGTAAAGAGTACGGACTGTCTATTGTGCCAGCGGAGTATGTAAAAGAGCCTAAGAATTTATCAAGCAAGGAATGGGAGCGTGAACAATGCTTTCGAAAAATGATTCTGGCAGATGCAGAGTTTTGTCAGAGTCAGGCGGGAAGCTTTGAACATTTTATATTCCTGATGAAGAGAATCGGGTATCAGTTTGAGTATGGGAAGTACCTTTCGGTAAAGGTTCCAGGTGGTAAATGGTATCATGAACTGGATAAGCTGGATGAACGCTTTTCAGAAGAAAAATTCCGATTTTACCTGGATATGCCTTTTGTCCGTCCGGGATTTGTTGTGGGTAATACTGTAGCAATTCATAAACGTGGAATAACAGATTTTCAGATGAAGTATTACCGAAGAATCTACCAGGCGAGAATGGTGGAACAGCGTCGATTTGATAAGCATTCTGCATATCTTGCGAAAGAACTGGAGCGTATGAATCAACTACAGGAACAGTATCTTTTCCTTGTGAATAACAATATCAAAACTGTGGAGGGACTTGTGACTTATCAGGTTCTGGGCGAGCGGGATGTAGAGAAAATCTCTGAACGTCAGCAGGAATTGTATCAGCAGAACAGAGCAAGAAAACGCGCTTGCAAAACAGAAGAGGATATTCGTGATTACCAGATCTGGCATATGGGAGTATGGGCGGAATTGGACAAACTTAAGACGGAGAAGAAAACGCTAAGTAAAAAGTTGAAAATCGCTGAAGGGTGTGTAGAAGAGTATAAGAAGTTTTCAATGCTGGATTTTTCAAATATTGAGGATGAGATTCGGAATTCAATAGAAGTGCCAGAGTATCCCTATGCGGTGGAGAAAAATATTGCGTTATCTGTTAATGATGCAGTGTCTGATATGGATGATATTTCAGTAATGAATGAATCAGAGGATTATGATATTTCGTTAGGTGCAGAGGTATGTGAACAGATTTCAGCAGAAGATACCATGGATGCCGCAGTAGGAGATGCCAGCGAAGCGAATATTGTGAAGGAATATGTTGGTGATCGGTCAGATGATAAAGGCAGCTATGAGGCATACAAAAAGATGACACCTTTGGAAAAGGCTCAGACGTATGGATTCAGGGAACTAAAGAGTTACGACACAGTTAGGTCAGTTGTACAGATGAAGTTTCTGGACATGGGGCATATTGAAGATGTGGATGAACTTCTGGAAGAGACGGATTTGATTTATAAGGGCATGTGTGAATTGGTTGTCAAAAACAAGACAGAAGAGGTGCTGGATGAGATTAAACAGCGGGGAATTGCTTTTGATGATTTGTCTGTTATCGAAAAGGCAAGGATGCTACAGTTTCAGCCGGACAATAATTCATACAATATTCAGCTGTACAGTGCTGTTTGCAAGGCATGTGGAGTGGATACTTCTGATGAGGATAAGATATTTGAAGATTATCAGGCTATTTATGAAAAGACATTGGAGATGAAGCAAGAACAGGTCATTGAAAGAAATGATGGAGACAGAGAGAGGGCACGATAGCGTGCCCCTGTTTAGTTTATTGAGTAATAAATCTTAAAATAAAACTTTCTCCCGGAAAATATTGACTTTATAAATATAAAGGTTTTGATGGAAAAATTATGCGCCATGTGTTACAATAAATATGATACTTTGCTTATGAATCGAAGAAAGGGTAAAGGAATGAAAACATCGTACAACAATTTATGGAAAATGCTAATTGACAGAAATATGCAAAAAAAAGACCTGATTGATAAATTAGGAATAAGCTCCACTACAATTGCAAAAATGGGAAAGGGTGATAAGGTTTCACTTGATGTATTGGAAAGAATATGTGCATATTTTGATTGCAATATAGGTGATGTTATTAGTTTTGAAAAAGAAGATTAGAATAATGTTGAAAGGATATTACTAAATAAATGAAAAAGACTAGTTATTGTAAATGTTTTCCAGAACTGGATGATAAAGAACTTGATGAAAAGTATGCGTTAATTAGTCATGCTATACAATTAGAAAACAAACCAGAGGCTAAAAATTACATAGATATTTTAAAGAAAAACGGGATTAATATTAACTTATATCCAACGAAAAAGATATTTAATGAACAAAATAATATTGTTTTTGAAACAAATGAAACAAAATTTACATTTATAGATTTGTTTGCAGGAATTGGCGGATTCAGAATCGCAATGCAATCAGTTGGCGGACAATGCGTGTTTTCGAGTGAGTGGGATGAAGCTGCCAAAGAAACATATTTTGATAATTATGGTGAAGTACCTTTTGGAGATATAACAAAGCCTGAAATCAAGGCTCTTATTCCAGAGAAATTCGATGTGCTTTGCGCTGGATTTCCGTGTCAGCCATTTAGTAATGCCGGTTTGAAAAAAGGGATTGAGGATACACGTGGTACTTTGTTTTATCATATAGCAGAAATATTAAGGGATCATCAGCCTAAAGCAGTTATATTAGAAAATGTCAGGGGATTAATAAGCAATGATAAAGGAAAAACGATTCAAACAGTACTTAGGACAATCACTGGAATGGGATATAAATGTAATATTCCTCAAGAGTTAATTGAGAATGGACCCATTACAAAGTTAAAAGCAGAATGCTCAAAAATGGTTCTGAGTGCAAAGGATTATGGAGTTCCTCAAAATCGTCCAAGAATTTTTATTGTATTATGGCGAGAAGATGTTAACATAACAAATTTTGTTTATCCTTCACCTATGAAAACAAAAACTAGAGTGGGAGATATTTTGGAAGCAAATGTTCCAGAATCATTTACGATTTCAGATAAATTATGGGAAGGTCATCAGAGAAGAAAAAGTGAACATGAGCAAAAAGGAAATGGATTTGGATATAGCATGTTTAATGAAGAATCAGAATTTACAAGCACAATTTCCCGTAGGTATTACAAGGATGGAAGTGAAATTCTGATAGAACAGAAGGGAAAAAATCCACGAAAGCTGACACCGAGAGAAGCGGCTAATCTTCAGGGATTTCCAGAAGAGTTTAAATTGCCTTCCTCAAATGTCAAGGCATATCAGCAATTTGGAAATAGCGTTGCGGTGCCGGTTGTAAAAAAAGTTTCTGAGCAAGTAGTAGAGCAGATTCTGGAGGTGTAAAATGTTTGCAGATTTATTATTAGAAGAAATACAGCCTGGAGAAATAGATGTAAAAAATATTCCGGATATAGAATTAACAGAATCCTTAGAATATGATTTGCAAAAAATGTTGGAAGAGGAAGAGGGAAGTTTTTCTAAAGTATCCAATAAAACATCGGTTGTGCAAACGGATAAAAATTATGTTTTCTTTTCCAATCAATGGCTATATTTGGCTGTTTTGTGCAAAAAATATGCGGAGTCATTAAAACCATATGGTGATTTTTTTGATAACAAGCTACGAGGAAATCAACATGTAATGAGTGCACTCGTAAAGAAGGATTTTACAGATGCTGATTGGATTGAATTGATCCCAGAACAAGTAGACAGGGAGAGAATGATAAAATTTATTGAAGCAGATAGTACATACAGACCAGGAAAAGCATTGTTGAATGGAGATAAAGCTAGATCGATAAAGGATATTTTTGGCTCATGTATATTGAAAAAAATAGCAGTTCCGGATGCATCTTCAGCATATTTAGGTAATTTGATATATTATTTAGCGAAGAGACCGGACTTATATGATAGACTTGAGAAAGAAGTTACACTTCAGATAGGAAATGTTGGAAACGCGAAAAAACTATCGAGGATAACGAAGGATTGTGCAAGACAGATTATTGATGTAATTTACAATATTGATAAGTTTGAAAAAATAAAATCTCTTCTGGAGGTTAATGAAAAAAATATAAAAGTTAATATTTCCAAAACAGGAAAATTACTACCTGCGGGAAATTTTTTAAGGTACTTGTTTGCAAGGCCCAATTCTGACTTGTATGCAGGAGATAAAGCCAGAGTTTTTGTTGACAAGGAGTACATTATTTCTTTTGAAACAGAAAATGTTGAATGCAGGCTTACCACGGAGTGGGTTGATTCGGAAATAGCTGAAGGTGGAAATGGAAATTATTTAAAAGCATTGATTGCTATTGTTAATGAATACTACAAGGAAAATATTGAAATAAAAACAATATTAGGTGAGAGGTATTTGTATATGATTAAAGAAAAATTTGAATTACAGGATTTGCCGGAAGTGTTAAAAACAGATTTTGCCAGAAGATACATTACCTCTTTACTGGCGAAACCTTTTGTGATATTGACGGGTAATAGCGGAACTGGTAAAACACGTATTTCAAAGCAATTTGCAGAATATCTGGAATGGAAATCCGATGATGGCAAGAAAAATTGGGTAATAATTCCTGTTGGGGCTGATTGGACTGATAATACAAAAATCTTAGGGTACTATAATCCGCTGGCTGAAGATGGAAAAGGAAAATATGAAAAGACCAAGATTGTAGAATTAATAGAAGAAGCCAATAGGCATAAAGAGATTCCATATTTTGTAATATTGGATGAAATGAATTTGAGTCATGTAGAACGATACTTTTCTGATTTCTTGAGTCATATGGAGACTCCGGATACACCATTCGAATTAGAAGGTTATGCAGGAAGATTAGATTACCCAGAAAATATGTTTGTTGTTGGAACCGTTAATATTGATGAGACAACCTATATGTTTAGTCCGAAGGTATTGGACAGAGCAAATGTTATAGAGTTTAAGCCTCAAAAAGAGGACGTATTTAAGGTATTTAGTGCTGCAGAAACTGTAGGTAAAATGGTACCTGTGAATGATGGAAGTGCACAAGCTTTTTTGAAATTGGCTAAGGAAATACGTACTGGAAAATTTGCTGTTGATGAAGATTTAACACATTATTACACAGATGTTGATGGAGATTTTACAGGAAGTAATTTAGATTATGTAGAAGGTGTATTCTCTGACATATATGAAATTGTACAAAAATATGATTTTGAATTTGCATTTAGAACTGTTAAAGAAATCCGAAATTATATTGCAGCAGCATATGAATTGCTTGAAAAAACAGAATTTAATCTGAATCAAATAATTGACGAGCAATTACTCCAAAAAATATTGCCTAAAATTCATGGTAATAAGAAAGAAATTGGGCAGATGTTGGATGAGTTAACAGGATTGTGTGATAAATATAGTCTGGTGTTGAGCAAAAAGAAAATTGAGCAGATGAAAGGAAAACTTGCAAAGGTGCAGTATGCAAGTTTTATCTAAGGTAGAATTATGATAGGTGCGGTTTGTTTTAAGGTTACAAATGAATACGAAGTAAGAATTTATATGGTTGGAACATATGAACAAATTGACTGGACAAATCCGTCACCATGCGTTCTGGGAGAAAACTATACTTGCTATGCTTTGAAAAATGAAGAGGCCGGTAACGCAATTCAGATAGTTGCTGGTGTGAATGGTCAGTATATGCTGCGTTTATTTGAAACAAAACGATATATATTGCGTCTTGTGTATGAGGAGAATTTAGATATAGAGATGCCAAGATTTCAGAATGAAAATAATAAATTTCTGAAATTGGAAAAAGATAAAGATAAAGATTATATTACATTCCAGTTTGTTAATTATCTGGGATATTCAAGGATAAATTTTACTCATGATAACTGTGGGCAGCAGATTGTTTTTGAAATAGCTCCAGAAAAAATGAATTATGAAGAAGACTATATTGTGTTGACAGAAGCAATAGCACAGGTTTGTTCGGAATTATTATTGGAGTATTCTGGATTAACATCAAACTTGTTTGAACAATCAGAAGAAGAGCATAGGACTATATTAGAACAATTTATTTTTCTTAGGCAGTTTTGTTACGGTAATAACTTATTTAGTGTGTTTGAAGCAATTAAGAGAAATCCAGATCGTGTACTTAGTTCGGATGAAATTTATAAACCGATTGGGTGCGGAATTCCGTCACAGAAATTCTATACACATCCGTTCTCATATGGTAAGGGATGGCAAAAAACTAAGAGGGCAGATGGGACATTTAGTATTGTGCCACAAATGATATCCGTGACACAAAAACAAGACAGCATAGATACGCCGGCTAATCGTTTTGTAAAATATGCGTTAGAAAAGTTTGATTCGGTTTGTTTGGAATTGATGAACTCTTTGGACGCAGCGGGTGGGGTAAAACAGGCGGAATGTCTATCAGAAGCAAAAGCTATCCATAATATGCTGGATGAAATATTTAATGATGGATTTTTTGACGAAATTGGAAAATTAGATATTATGCCACAAAATAATCAGGTATTACAGAAAAGAAAAGGGTACTCCCAGATTTTTTCTGCATACTCGATGATTGATTTGGCTCTACGATTGAATTGGAGTGGACATGATGATGTATATGAAGGAGAGTCAAAAAATGTGGCACTTCTTTATGAATATTGGCTGTTTTTTGAACTATATAAAATTATTGATTCCATTGATGGCTGTAAAAAAGTGTATTTAAAAGACGATGATTTTTTAACGGTAAGTGATGGAGGGATAACAATTTCGTTACAGGAAGGAAAGAAGTCAAGGCAATCATTTGTCATAGAACGATTGCATACAAAGATTAATTTATATTATAATCGAACATTTTCCAGAAAGGAATTTAAAACCACTTTATATGAAGGATCATATTCTAGACCGTTCAGACCGGATTATACTATTGCAATTTTTCCGGATTCTTATGTTAAAGGATGTAATAATGGAGAAAATGAGGCGGTCAAAAATGGAGCAGTAAGTTATATACATTTTGATGCAAAATATCGTGTAACAGATCTGACTTCGTTGGTTGGGAAACGAACAGATGAATATGAAGAAATAGAATTTGCAGAAGATAAGACAGATGCGGTAATGAATACCTATAAACGTGGTGATTTGTTAAAGATGCATACATATAATGATGCGATAAGACGAACAATTGGTAGTTATATTTTGTATCCGGGAAAAGGCGATAGTGAAGATACAAGAGGGGTATCGTATAAATTATATGACGAAATTTTGCCAGGTGTAGGTGCTTTCGCAATCAGACCAAGCATAGATGAAGCTGGGGAAAATGAGTTAAGAAATTTCATTACAGAGTTGCTGGAATCCAAAGGTGCATTGTATTCAAGATTAAACCGAATGAAACAGTATACGGAGATGGTATTAAGAGAGCCTTCGGTATCTTTGTTAAACACTGCAGGTTATCAAATTGGAAAAAAGGATGAGAATGCACAAAAGGGAATACGATGTGTATTAGGATATATACGTGCTTTGAAGGAAGATGATTATTACTATTCACTTGTAGAAAATAATTTGTTATTTACTGGGGCGGAATTCCTTTTTTATTTTTATGCTATAAAAGATTCATATGTTTATTCACATCATCCGGATATTTTTAAGACTAAAAGATTTTGTTTCTATAAAAATTCTATTATGGATACAAAAAAGTATATTCTTGAGCAAACTATATGTGAAATTGAATCAAATGAGTTAATTTCGAAGAAAGAGCTTGTGGAAAGATTAAATGTGCAAGGGTATAAGACAAATGAAAGGAATCATCACGCAGATTTCTATTATGTACTAAAGGTTAAAGTTATCGGTAATATGTGCAATCTAAAAGAAATTGTGGTTGATGAGATTAGTTTGCAAAATGGTAATGATGCTTATAGCCCGCATTCACCTAAAATTTTTTACATGGAAGATCTAAGCTAGACGGAGAAGTATAATGGCAGATGTTTTGACAAAAGAACAACGACATAAAAACATGAAAAATATTCATGGAAAAGATACTAAAATTGAAATTATTCTTAGAAAAGCTTTATGGGCAAAAGGTTATCGGTATCGGAAGAATTATAAAAAGTTACCGGGAAATCCGGATATTGTGTTGACAAAATATAGGATAGCCATTTTCTGTGACGGAGAATTTTTCCATGGAAAGGATTGGGAAGTATTAAAACCCAGGTTGGAGAAGAGTAATAACAGCGAGTTTTGGATAAGCAAGATATCCCGCAACAGAGAGCGGGCTGACGAGGTAAACAAGAGATTATTATTTGAAGGATGGACGGTTATCCGGTTTTGGGGTGATGATATTAAGAAGCATACGGATGAGTGTGTGAAGGTTGTGGAAGAAGCAATACAGGATATGGTACTTGAGGATATGGAATTGTAAATGGTAATAGTAGTATATATAAATGAAACAGATAGTTTGGTGAGTGGGGGCGAAGATGAATAGAACAGATAAACCAAAGATGACATCAAAAGCACTAGTAGATAAATTACGTGATGAAAAGGGTGTCTCATTCAAATATGAAACAGAAGATAATGCAGAAAAATATTTAGCGCAAATAAATAATTATTTGCGTACTGCGTCATATAGAAAAAATTATCAGAAATACTTAAATGGTCCGTCAAAAGGAAAATACATTGATTTAGATTTTGCATATTTACAGGAATTGTCGACGGTGGATATGCATCTGAGAAATTTGGTTACGAAGATGTGCATTGATATTGAACATGATCTAAAGGTGCTGCTTTTGGAGGAGCTTGAAAATGATTCCGGGGAAGATGGTTATACTATAGTTGATAATTTTTTGATTAATAATCCATATATTGTTGGCAAAATAGAAGCTGCAAGTGCATCTCCGTTTACTGGAAACTTAATCAATAAATACTTTACGATTCAAAGAGTGCATAAACCTCAGAAGGGAAAATCGGAAAATAAAATAACAGCGTTTGATTGTCCGGCTTGGGTATTGATGGAATTATTGAGCTTTGGAGATTTTATTCATTTTTATGAATACTATTATGGATTAAAGGGTAGTATGCCAGTTGATATATCTATGATTAATCTGGTAAAGAGTTTACGAAATGGATGTGCACATAATAATTGTATCATTGCGGATTTGAATCCGGGAAGTTCTATAGCTCCGGCAGCCATATATCGAATAATCAAAAAAATGCCAGATATAAATAAAAATCAGAGGCAAAAGAAATTGTCTTGTCGTGCGGTTTTAGAGTTCGTTAGTATGCTTTGTGTATATAATATGGTCGTATCCGAAAAAGTAAAAAAACACCGAATTAATGAGCTTAAGCAATTGTTTGATGTTCGTATTAGAGAAAAAAAGGGATTTTTCCAAAAGAATCAGCTGATAACAAGCACTTTTGATTTTGTTTACAAAGTTATAAAAAATTTGTTTGGATAAATTTGGACAAGCAGATTTTGAGGAAAAGTATTGACTTTTTCAAAAAATCTACATATACTATGGATAGAATCATAAAACACTTATGTGTTTTTGTAAGGGCGGCGTTGCGACGGCGCTCTATTTTTTTGTTTAAATACAAGCACTAAAATACCAGATTCTGGTGTAAATCCCTGAAAAAAACACCAACTCTGTCCATAGACAAACACAAAACCTCATCGTATAATGAATACACGATTTGCAAATTTCATACTTTGCCGAAGTGTACAATCACGACGGAAGGCAGTATGATATTTTTGCATAAATCAGAAAAAGGTCACAAACTGTCACCTTTTTCGAGAAAATAAACCATGATAGTCCCTTGTGGACGACACCGGATTGGTTTATACTATATCCAGGCTTGAGACAAGCCAATGAGAAAATGAAAATTGACAACTGAATATCAGTTACAGACTTGAGTAAAATTACGGATCATATACCCGCAGGATGAAAGTCACAGTTATCATATTAGTAGGCTGATGGATTGAGAGATGAAGGCCAAGAGGCTGGACGGAAGTTCGGGCAATGCGGGAGCAGGTATGTTGCGTAAGGATAATAACCCATGAGGGGCGAGAAGTTCGTCCCGATCCCCGCAATGCAGGTAGGGGAGATAGTACTTCTCCGGAATGGAGAAGGGCGTCGTGAACACAGCTAGTGGCTCATCTGTAATTCCCGGAGGTGAGTACACCTCTACGTATACGGGGCGATGAGGGGTCAGGAAGACCGGCGTATACCTTCATAGGACGTTAAGAGAAGTCCAAAACAGAATTAGTGATAACCAGAATCGTTATCCATAGTTTATGCATTTTCAAATGAGCTATGGGTAGCGATTTTTTTAATGGAGGTAACGCAGATGGAGGAAAAAACAGATATTAAAGCAAAGACAATTAAGGTGGATACGGGTAAAGGGAATACCATAAAAGTAACCATGTCATACGGTGCATTTTGCGCCCTTCGGCGGTCGCAAATGCGTTTGAGAACGGCCGCTCTGCGGAGCATAACGGCCGCCTGTTTTTAGTTAATTGACCATCACTTATCGAGTGTTGATCTTGATAGTGTAGTGTTTTGTGACTCGTTTCATAATAGAATTAGCTGACACTTCATCATTGAGAATCATTGCCTTCCAACTAGCAGGATCACGCTGTGAGCATACAATGGTGCTTTTTCTTTGTTCATTGCGTTTCTCAAGCAGTTCGAACAGGATCTTGATCTCACGTTCATCTGTAATGGTATGAAGAAGAAAATCGTCCAGAATAATTAACTCCCATTTGAGATACTTCTTCATTATACGAGCGTATTTATCGTAATCCTGTTCTTTTAAGGCGACCATACTCTCCAACAGTTCTTCGCTATGGAAGTGTTGTGAAGAAAGCACTTCAGATGATGATTGATGTGTTGGTGGATTCCAGAAAGGTTGTGGATATGCAACGGGAGAAACAGGCAGAACGATTAAAGCAGGCAGAAAAGCATCTTTCAGATATGGAGCATAGCCGTGAACTGATCGAAAAGGACCTGCGTGAAGCTTATGAAAATTACAAGCTTGGCATGACGGATAAGGAAACATATCTGGAACAGCGCAAGACATATGAGCACGTGTTGGCATGTATGCAGGAGAATATCGAAAAACAGAAGACGGCAGTCAGTAAGATGGCAGATGTTGATGTGCCGGAAGTGGGAGGTCTGGAGATGTTGGAAGGGCAGCTGAAGCTGACGGAACTTAACAGGGAAATGGTGGATGCTTTTGTGGAAGAGATTGTCGTGTATGCAAAGGACAGGGTGGAGATAAAGTGGAAGTTTAAGGATGAGTTTGGGGAGGTGGGAAGGGTATAACAAATGTTATTTGTGAGCTGCCACAAAACGCAGCAACATACAAAAAATAGTGAAAATAGTGAAAACCAATCAAAATATACGACGCAGCATGCATATAAGTGAAAAATATGATAAGATAATAATCGATGCGGATGTTGACAAATAAAGAAAGGTGTGATAATTTAAAAGTAAATCTGATATGAAAGGGGCATATAATTTATGAAAATAGGCAAAAAATTAGTACAAGCTGTGTCTTTTAATCCGACTGAAAAATCACACAAGATGACAGTGCTCGATATGTGTAAAAAAATAGAAACTCTTGATATTACGTTGCCTTTGTATCAACGTGATGTTAGTTGGACTTTAAACCAAGCAATTGATTTGTTGAATTATCAATTGTTGGGAAAAGCGCCGGTAGCTCCGATATCTATGAATGTTATTTGGGACACGGATGATTTTGTGCCACAAGTATCGTTTATTGATAGAGAAATGTTGGAAATGAATAGTGTCGATAAGGGACAAATGTCAGTTGTAGATGGTCAACAAAGATTAACTACAAATTATAAAGCATATTCAAATAGTGATGATTTCAGAAATATTGTGTTAGATGTAGCACGGGGGAGATTTTTACTTGTAGAAGGTGCATTTACACGTTCACAGATACCCGTAGGCATGTTGTTGAATAAGGATGATGCTGTATTCTATGACTATTTAACAAAAAACAATATGATGAAAGATCCAACGTTCATGACTGTGCTTGTTCAATGCAGATCAAAAATTAGGAGCTACTATTACACGATTAATCAAGCAGAAGATTTATCGGAAGATGAGCAAATTGAGTGGTTTGAAGTCCTTAATAATGCTGGAAGTAGAGTAAGTGCGTTGCAAATGAGATTTTCTAAAATGAAAGTTCATGGAATAGATATTTACACAATGTACACACTTAAATTTAAAAATAAATTGCTGGAGTATGGATATGACTTTTTTTCACCGCAGAAGACGAGTGTGTCTTATCCTATAGCAGCACTTAATCCGGCGTATGAGGTTGTAACGGATAAGATGCATACAGATGCATATGCTCCAATTCCTTCTGACACAAAAGAGAATCAGCTTTGTGCTTTGAAACCTAATGTGCTAGTTGAGTGCTTTGATATGACGTTAAAAGCATTAGATAAAAGCATTGAGTTTATTACAGATAATAATGTGAGTGCACCAGATAGAATGGATTATATTAATTATTTGACAGGTTATTTTGTATATAATCCAGAACCGACTGAGGAACAGATGGCTGGGCTGGTGGAGTGGTATGAAAATGTAGATTTTAACAATAAGAGTAATTCGAAAAGACGTACGATTTTTACTCAGATGCTTAATATGTGATACATATAGTTGGAGCATATTTTGAAAGGAAGTGGTTAAATTGAAAGAAATAAAAAACGCTTTTTGATTGTTGGCGCAATCATAAAGCGTTGGTATCGGATGTGGATCCGAATGATTAGAACATATCTATTATGCCACATCCGATGACCAGAATCAAGAAAAAACATAATTTTTGATTTAAGTCAAGGAGGAAATTTAATATGTTATTAAAGGCTACAGAACAATCAGATACAGGTTTGAACACAAAGTTTGTAAATGTTGAAAGTGGAAGAACGGTAACGCTTAAACATGCAATCAAGCAGATTGAAAATGGCAATAAGAACTACAGTGATTATCAAGCTGTGAGAAATTCAAACGGAACGGTGTATATTCGTTCAAAGGCTGATGGTAAAAGAAGCAATAATATTGAATAAGGAAGGTATAGTAGATGATTATAAAAAAGAGTAGAATTAATTCTGTGGACAAGTATTTTGCAAATATTGCAGAAGACAAAGAAGTATATGTATCTGTTCCGGCGGATGAGAATAACATTGATTTATTGAAGATGGATGGGTGTCTTGATGGAACATGTGTAGTTCCTCAACCAATAGGACCTGTGACAAGGTTTAATCTATACGGAAAAGAACTCATCCATAAAGAAATGGAAAAAGAGCATAGAGAGATAGAAAGAGATTATCATATTGTTGATTGGCATGGTACAGATCATTATGGAACGTGCTTTCAAAACAGAATGTGTTATCCGAAAGAGTACATTTTTCCACCTTTGTCTAGAATTATTCGTGATAGCGGAAAACTGCGCTCGGAATTGCTGACAAAAGCAGACGTAGAGTTGTTAAAGCATACGATTAATATGTTTTTGGAAGTGTTCGGCTATTGCGAAATCGTTGACAAGGATGAAAATCCAATTGGACAAAAGATCAAGATAAAGGAAGTATCATGGAGGATTTTACCACCCAGGAAATATCCATGGGAGCGTGCAGAAAAGGCACTTGATGATTATTTTGAAAAAGCTCTGGGTAAAAATAAAGAAGTACTGAGAAATAATCATAAGACATTTGCGAAATATGAGCCTGATTTCCTTGCGATTGGCGAGAATAGCTTTAACGGTTATGTAGTTTATGGTTACACAAACAAAAATCTGTATGTGTTCGAATCTAATCAGGTAGGAAATGCTACATACGTGTTTAAGGGTGATTGGGAAAATGCATCACAATTGACTAAATACGATATTATTAAAGGAAATTTGTGCCATAAAAGAATAGTCCATGCAAAGACATGGGAGAAAACTGTTAACCAGATGTTTGAATAAGTATAGAAGAGTGTGATGTTCTGCTTTAACAGAACATCACGCTTATAATAGTAGGAGAAAATAATATGTTTTGGATTGGTTTTTTTAGCATACCTTTAATTTTGCTGATGCTTTTTGGCCTAATGGCTGGTTCGGGGAAATTGCTTAATAAAATTGAAAAAAATTTTATACATGTCAAAGTGGTTGTTTGTGTGGTTGTATTTACTCTTCTTTCGTATACATTTACATTATTGTATTCCATGGTTGCAATAATAAGTGGAAATGCTGTAATAAATGCAATGTTATGTGCGGTATTTCTTGTGTTCTCGTGGTATATAGTTGAAAAAATGTACCAGAAAATATCTGGTGAAAATAAAGTGGAAAACGAAAATGAAAAAGCACTATCTCATAAAGATAAAAATGTATGCCATTTGTGTGCACTAATAGCTGTTGTGTGCTCTAGTGTATTGCTGTGTATTGAAAAGGGAGATAGGAGCTATCTAATTTTGACAAGTATTGCAATAAGTATTTGGATTGGTGCTTATATTCCTATATCTGAAATATATCAAGGAATAAAGTTTAAAGTCATTTTTGAAAGTGTTATTAAAGAGTTTAAAAATAAGAAGTTATCTGTTGTTTTTTCAGCAGTAATAAGTGCGATGTTTATGATCTTTTTGGTTTCTGAAAATGATTTGGCGCAAAAACTGAATGTTGTAATTGAAGAAATTGGAGTGGGAATAGCAGCGGGATCAATAACAGTGATTTTAGGAATGGTATTATATGGATTAATTAAAAACAGAAAATGTACATAGCGGTGTAACTCAGGTGATTGCAAAGCGGTTTTCATAACCTGCCACCGCTTTAAGCGAGGATAGCGCAGCGGAGAGGCGCAGTACCAGTTCTGGTAAAGGACGCAGGTTCGACTCCTGCACCTCGCCTTTACAATTAAATATTGCTATAGGTAAAGATGCCATTTGAGAAAACGAAATTTCTCAAAATTTTCCCCATCACACCCTTGACACGAGGGGGAACTGGTAAAACATATGCTTCTGCGTTTGCATTAAAGAATGAAAAACCGAAAAAAGCATTGTTTATTGTTCACCGAGAGATAATTGCAAAGCAGGCAATTAAAAGTTATCAAAAAGTATTTGGGAATACAAAAAAGCTTGCGCTATTGTCTGGAAGTTCAAAGGAATATGAAGCAGATATTTTGTTTGCAACAATGTCTATGATGGCCAAGCAAGAGACATTAAATCGGTATAAACCGGGAGAATTTGAATGGATTTGTATTGATGAGGTGCATCGTGCAGGATCAGATAGTTATCAGAGAATTATGAGCTACTTTCAACCGAAGTTTTGGTTGGGAATGACTGCGAGCCCTGAGAGAACAGATGGGTTTGATATTTTTAATTTATTTGACCACAATATTGCATATGAAATTCGGCTGCAACAAGCATTAAAAGAAGACATGTTGTGCCCATTTCATTATTTTGGAATTACCGATATTGAAATTAATGGAGAAATTATGAATGACAATGTGGTCATTTCCAAGTGAAGTAATCGATGCTGTTGAAAAAGAAATAGAAAGCATAAAAGATAATTAATGTGATTAAGGTGGTGATCTCATGTTAACAAATGACAATAATGTCAGAAGTAATGACTTGTCATTACGCCTAAAATACATAGGTATCAAAACCAGAATATTTAAAATAGCTCCCTTTAAGTATGTGATTTTATGTTCCAATATACCAGACGATTTTGAAAAAATAAAGACATATTTTGATCGCTCCATAAGGTATGTTACTTTGCAGATATCATTATCGGATCAGGTGCCGGAACATTATATAGAGGAACTCTCTCCAATTGATATGGAACATCCGGTGGATGATTTTCGGGCAACAGCGAGGACCAGAGCTGAGATAGAAGAATATATTTATGGAAGATACCATGATTTTGACATTAGAAAAATTGTTCCGAGTGAAGGCGGCATAAATTTTCATATGGATATTTATGTTGGAAGTGATGTGAGTGACAAACAGATCGCAAGGTTGCAAAAGGAACTGACAGAAGTTGACTTTGGAACGGATCAGATTCAGGTACTTCGTACAACGGAACCTCCGGAAGATAAAACAAAATTAAATCCGCAGGACAGCGTTATGTGGTTAAATACGAACAAGAGTTATCCGTTTACAGTTGCTGAGACAGATTTTTGGTATGACAATATAGAGGCAATTTATGATGGCTCTGTGAAGAGAAAGGATTTATCTTTTTGCAGAGATGGCGAACTAAAATGCTTTGTGAATGCGTCTGTTTTTCCGGTGATCAATCTACGCAGCCTTTTATTATTATATGATACGGTGTATCTTGCTTTGCCAATTGAAAATTTTTTGGATGAGTTTTTGGAAATGCAGGGCATGAAAAAGAAAGAGCTGGTCCAACTCGTTTCAATGGGGAAAGTAGTTCTTTTGTTAGGAAATGATGAGACGAGGTATGATCGGCAGGTTATTTTGGATGCTTACAAAGAGTCACCGGATTCTGTAATTGGAAGAAGAGCTATGAATGCGATGATGATTGCACAGTTGGTTGAGATGAAAAATCAGTATGCTGCCAATTATCCGATGGCTTATGAGATGGCATCGCAACTTGCAAAATATGGAAATCAGAAACAGGATGAAGTGGCACTTCATATATCAGAACTGTTGGTATGGCCATATAGAGTAGTGGGAGAAAGTTTTGGCATTTTGCAAAATTCGAGTCCTATGGCAGTCAGTAATTTCGGCATTAATCAGTTGGCATATAATTTTTTCAGGGAGCATGATCAGAAGAGTGCAATTGAATTTGAATTTATTTCAAAGGCGGAATCGGCACATCTAGCCATGGCTTTGGATGCAACATATTTTCCGTTTCGTGCAGAAAATGATAATAAAATATATACGGATGAGGCAGAGACTTCTATGATGGAAGGAATGATGAAGGTATATTGGTATGCACCAGAGCAAGTGAAGCGGATGCAGTCGATTTGGAATACAAATTATACGGAAAGAAATATGCTGGAATTCTTTGACACAAAAGAAAATATTGATATTTTGCGTACTGCAAACATGGCAGACAAGTACCAGACACCTATGAAGTTCCGGGCTATTTTGGAAAATCTGGAGAAGATGGAAGAAACAGATCGAAGACAAAAGATTCGGGAGTATAATAATATTTTGGCAGAGGCTTCGGAACGAACTGCGAAATCGACAAGTATTGTCGATTTCATGCTTGGAACTACCGGTTTCTTAAATTTTGGATCTTATTTGAATACGATACTGAATTTGCTAGGATTATTGAAAGGCGTTCCAGATATGATGCCAGGCGCAACGGAGCGAAAGGATTTGCAAAAATTCCGTTCGATTGCAAAAGAACTGGGCACAGATAATCCGGAGAAAACAGGAGAGGAGGTTTATCTTCTTGATCGTATTTCTCCAGTGGCTAATTTAAGATAAAAAGTAATTTATGCAGACTATCTGCATAAATGGATTAGAACCATTCCGGAAGGCATTGCTTTGAGAATTATTTATAGGTTATACTGAAAATAAAAATTACATTATTAGATAAATATCAGGAGGCTTACATCATGGAACGAGTAGAAAAATTCTTAAAAGAAGCAGAAACATATTATTTAGCAACCGTAGAAGGCGACCAGCCAAGAGTCAGACCTTTTGGTACAGCACACATTTTTGAAGGAAAACTTTATATTCAGACAGGTAAGGTGAAAGAGGTATCAAAACAGATTCATGCAAATCCAAAGGTAGAAATCTGTGCATTTAAAAATGGAGAGTGGCTCCGTGTAGCAGGAGAACTTGTGGAAGATGACAGAAGAGAAGCCAGACAGTCGATGCTTGATGCTTACCCATCATTACAGAAGATGTATTCAGCAGACGATGGAAACACAGAGGTATTTTATTTTAAAAATGCTACAGCAACATTTTCATCATTTACGCATGATCCGGAAGTAGTGAAATTCTGATGACAAAGGACGAGTGGTACAGGCAGTTGTTCGAGAGATTGGACAATTCCAAATTTCGAAGCAGCTTTCATTTGAAGCAGAAAGACATAGATTACATAAACCAAAAGGGACTTGATACGATCAGACAACATGCAAAGGACTTTATTGCAAAGAGAGAAGCTCCCGCATTTATAGCAAATGATGGCAAACAGACTCCTATGAGGGGGCATCCGGTATTTATTGCCCAACATGCAACTGCAACATGCTGCAGAGAGTGTATCCGGAAGTGGCACAAAATGCAGCCGGGCAGGGAACTGAGTCAGGTGCAGCAGGATTATCTTGTAGATATAATTATGACATGGATTCAAAAAGAACTGGAAAGGCAGAAAAAGAAATTATGAAAATGCAGATATTTGTAGATGCAGATGCGTGTCCTGTAGTAGGCATTGTAGAAGAAATAGCAAAGAAATATAGTATTCCAGCCACATTGCTGTGTGATACGAATCACGTATTATATTCAGACTATAGCGAAGTGATCGTAGTTGGTGCAGGAGCAGATGCTGTAGATTACAAGCTGATTAGCATTTGTCATAAAGGGGATGTCGTAGTATCTCAGGATTATGGTGTCGCTGCTATGGCACTTGGAAAAGAAGCGTATGCCATTCACCAATCCGGTAAGTGGTACACAAATGAAAATATTGACCAGATGCTTATGGAGCGGCATCTTAACAAGAAGGCAAGACGCAGCTCGCATAAGAATTATATGAAGGGACCAAGAAAGCGTACAGAGGAAGATGATGTACGCTTTGCGCAGTCTTTTGAAAAACTCATACAGATGGCAAAATCAAAAGAAGGTGCTCAGAGTGGGATTATTTAAGAAAAAGACAGTTATAAAGACTTATGATAAAGAAAACAAGAAGCCGGTAATTAAGGCAAGCATCTGTAACGGTGAGCAGGTTGCCGGTTTTAAGGACATCCATACAGGTAAGATCGAAGAGGTTATGCTGATTAAAAGTCAGGCGGATCTTGATGAATTCAAGAAAATGTATGGAATAGATGGTGAGATAGAAAAGGAGTATTGATATGAGCATATTAGGAAATATACTTTGGTTTATTTGTGGTGGGTTGTTAAGTGGTCTGTCATGGATTGTGGCAGGATGCCTGTGGTGCATTTCTATCATAGGAATTCCAATAGGCTTGCAGTGTTTTAAGTTTGCAGGATTGGCTTTTTTCCCATTTGGGAAAGAAGTGGTATATGGCGGAGGCACGATCAGTTTCCTTGCAAATATCATATGGTTGATTGTATCAGGAATTCCTATGGCGGTTGGAAATGCAGTGGTAGGTCTGATATGCTGTATAACCATCATCGGAATCCCTTTTGGAAAGCAGTTTTTCAAAATTGCAAAATTATCCCTGATGCCATTTGGCGCAGAGGTAATCTGACCGGCAGGAGAGCATTTTTTTGTGAGTTTAAAAGAATAGGTAAGAAAGATGTGTGACATAACAAGGTTACAGATGGATGAGAAAGGAAAACACGATGAACATATATGATGAATTGGAAAATTTAAAAGCCAGGGCTCGATCCAATCCGGAACTTGCGCAGGCGTTGTTAGCCACGCGGGGAATGAAAAATCCGGTTTCCGCATTCTGCCGTATTGCACAGGAGCATGGATGCACCTTTTCCGCTATGGATCTGGTCTCTGCCGGTGAGGATTCTTACGCAGCAATGCGTCGCTCCACGAATGGAGGCGGCGAGAATTCGCCGCTGTTGCAGGGAGAGGATGATCTGTACGAGATGTTTTTAATTGAATTGACGTAAAAGATTACTGCAGAATGGAGAAGACATGAAACCCAGAACACAAAAATCAATGGAATTATATAACACCCTCCTGAACCGTGGCTTTCCACAGGAGTTTTGTGAGCAGATTTCACTGAATCTGAACACAGACTGGACGGCACAGAGGATGCTTGGCTATTTGTCACATTACAGGAAACTTCCGATGGCGGAAATCGTGGACGAGATGCTGGCAATTCTAAGTGACCGGAACCGGATTATGCAGAAGCATGAATGGGAGAATACAAATGCGAAATGGAATGAATTTTTAAACCAGGGATTTCGAAAAGAGGATTGAAAAATAATATGAAAGAGGTTTTTTATGAGTTATTGGAAAAAATTTAAAAAGAAGTATATGGGGGATCGTGTGTTTTACCGCCATTATTTATTGCTGGCAGTGCCAATGATCCTGCAGAATGCCATCACGAATCTGGTCAGCTTTTTGGACAACATTATGGTGGGGCAGCTGGGAACGGAACAGATGTCCGGTGTTGCAATCGTAAACCAGCTGATTTTTGTGTACAATCTGGCAATTTTTGGAGCGGTGTCGGCGGCAAGTATTTTTGGTGCGCAGTATTTTGGCAATGGGGATCACAGGGGACATATGCATTCGTTTCGTTTTAAGCTTTATGCGACGCTACTTGTGTCAGGACTTACCATGTTGCTGCTGCTTACGAAGGGATCGGATCTGATTTCCCTGTATCTGACGGATACTGCGGGAAATGGAGCAACCGATGTGGCACTTCAATATGGAAAGCAGTATCTGGTGATTATGCTGGTGGGACTGGTTCCGTTTGCAGTGAACCAGGCATATGCCACCAATATAAAAGAAACGGGACAGACACTTGTTCCGATGCTGGCAAGTTTTGTGGCGGTGGGAACCAATGCAGTGCTGGATTATCTGTTGATTTTTGGTGTGGGACCATTTCCGGAACTTGGGGTGACAGGGGCGGCACTTGCCACTGTGATTGCCCGGTATGTGGAAGCGGTTATTGTTGTCTTCTGGGCACATAGAAACAGGGAGAAGAACCGGTATCTGGAAGGGGCTTATCGCGGATTTGGAATCCCGGTGAGCGAACTGAAAACGGTACTGATCAAAGGGCTTCCCCTGATGTTCAATGAGGTTTTATGGGCGGCGGGCATGACCACCGTGACCCAGTGCTATTCTGTGCGCGGACTTGATGTGGTGGCAGGGCTGAATATTGCCACGACGATTACCAATTTGTTTAACATTGTCTATATACAGTTGGGAGCGTGTATCAGTATTGTTGTGGGACAGTATTTGGGAGCCGGAGAACTAGAAAAGGCAAAAGACGCAGACAACAAGATGATTGTTTTCAGTGTCTTCTGCTGTGTGATTATGGCAGCAATCATGTTTCTCGTGGGGGGATTTTTCCCTGATATTTACAATACGACAGCGGAAATTAAGGATCTGGCTACAAAGTTTATCGCCGTTTCTGCGCTGATCATGCCGTTTTGTTCGTTTAGTCATGCGTCGTATTTTACGCTTCGTTCCGGTGGGAAAACGATGGTTACGTTTTTATTTGATTCGGTGTTTACCTGGGTGGTTGTTGTGCCGGTTGCATTTTTGCTGGCACACGGTACGGGACTTGGAATTGTAAGTGTTTATTTTCTGGTACAGGCCACGGAACTGATCAAGGTCGTGATCGGATACTGCATGGTACGAAGCAACGTCTGGGTGGTAAAAATGGTATAAGTGATCAGGGATCAAAAACTCATGCTACGGCATTATTTATAAACAATTGTTAAATGTTTGAAAAATATTTGGAAAATGGACAACTTTTGTAAAAGAATCGGTTATAATAATTTCATCTGAAAATTTAACGAAAAATACATAGGAAGCGGATGGAATTATTATCATGGAACAGGAAAACAGAGTCAGAATGGAACGAATTGCAGCAGATCCACAGTCCGGGCTGTCTGCAGAGCAGGTAAAAAGAAGGTTTGCACAGGGAGAAAACAACTATAAAGTAGAGTCTTCCACGTTGTCGGTTTCGGAAATTGTGCGTTCAAATGTCTGCACATATTTTAATCTTGTATTTGCTGTGATTGCGGTTTTGCTTGCTATTGTGGGTGCATGGTCGGATATGCTGTTTCTTCCGATTATTGTGGCAAATACCTGTATTGGTATTATCCAGGAGGTACACTCCAAAAAGGTGTTGGATAAATTATCCATTCTGAATGCACCGCATGCAGTTGTAATCCGTGACGGAAAGCGGCAGGAGATTCCGGCAGATCAGCTGGTGCTGGATGATATTGTGGAATTTTCGGCAGGAAGCCAGATTCCGGCGGATGCGAAAGTGGTATCCGGAGAGCTGCAGGTGAACGAATCCCTGATCACCGGAGAGTCGGATGAAATTGAAAAACGGGAGGGGGATTCCCTGCTTTCCGGAAGTTTTGTGGTATCCGGAAAGGCATGTGCACGTCTTGAGAAGGTCGGAAAAGATTCTTATATTTCAAAGCTGACCCTGCAGGCGACGAAAAGCAAAAAGGGAGAGCAGTCAGAAATGATCCGCTCCCTGAATTATCTGATCATGGTGATGGGAATTATTATCATCCCGATCGGGATTGCCCTGTTCGTGCAGTCGTTTATTTACAATGAGGGAACGTTTCATGACAGTATCACCGGTATGGTGGCGGCTATCATCGGAATGATTCCGGAGGGACTGTATCTGCTGACAAGTGTGGCACTTGCGGTTAGTTCCGTGCGGCTGGCACAGAAGAAGGTATTGATCCACGATATGAAATGTATTGAGACGCTGGCGAGAGTCAATGTTCTTTGTGTGGATAAAACAGGCACGATCACCGAGCCGGGGATGCATGTCTATGATTTTTCTGTTCTGGATGGGGCAGATCAGCTGGAAATTTCCCAGCTGCTGGCAGATTTTGTGGCAGCGCAGGAAAAAGACAATGCGACGATGGAAGCACTCAAAGCGCATTTCTCCAACGGAAGTGGTATGCGGGCAAGGGAAGTGTATTCGTTTTCTTCGGAAACGAAGTATTCCGGAGCCGTGATGAACGATGGAAAATCTTATGTGATCGGAGCACCGGAATTTGTTCTGCGGGGGCAGTTTGCCCAGTATCAGGAACAGATTGCCACCTACAGCAGCAAAGGCTACCGTGTGCTTGTATTTGCGCAATATGAAGGGACGCTTGACCGGAAACCGCTGACAGAGCCGGTACTTCCGCTTTGTTTTGTGATGCTTGCCAATCCGATCCGCAAAGGGGCAAAGGAAACCTTTACTTATTTTGCGGAAAATGATGTTGATATCAAGGTGATTTCCGGTGACAATCCGCTGACGGTTTCCGTCATTGCGGCAGAGGCGGGGATTGTGGGTGCGGAGCGTTTTGTCGATGCATCGACTCTGAAAGAAAAAGAAGATTATTATCGCGCGGTGGAAGAATATACGGTATTCGGCCGTGTGACCCCGAGCCAGAAGCGGATGCTGGTACAGGCACTGAAAGAACATAAAAAAACGGTTGCCATGACCGGAGATGGTGTAAATGATGTGCTGGCACTTAAAGATGCAGACTGCAGCGTGGCGATGGCCTCCGGCAGCGAAGCCGCTTCTAATGTGGCACAGCTGGTACTTTTAGATTCCGATTTTTCCAGAATGCCATCGGTGGTCGCAGAGGGACGCCGTGTGGTAAACAACATTGAGCGGACCGCCGCATTGTATATTGTAAAAAACATTTTCTCCATGCTGCTTGCCATTTTCTCCGTGATTCTGATGCTGGATTATCCACTGGAACCATCACAGGTATCGCTGATCAGTATGTTTACGATTGGTATTCCATCGTTTGTTCTGGCACTGGAGCCGAATAAGGATCTGATCCGCGGACATTTCCTGACCAACGTACTTGTGCGGGCACTTCCGGCAGGACTGACGGATTTTATCGTAGTAAGTGGTCTGGTGATTTTCTGCCGGGAATTTCAGGTAGATCTGGATTGTCTGTCTACATCATGTACCATTCTGGTTGCAATCGTTGGTTTTATGATTCTGCACCGCATTGCAAGACCGATGAATACCGGACATATTGTAATGCTGGTCGGCGTGATTGCAGGATGGATTCTTTGCATGCTGTTTGGCAGAAGTTTTTTCGGAATTACGGAAATTTCCAAACAGTGTGAAATGCTGATGGTAATTTTTGCAATTATTACGGAACCGGTTCTTCGGTATCTGAGCCTGATTGTTGAGTGGATTTCTGCGAGATGCCGCATGATCCATGCCCGTTTTTCGAGGGCGTAAAAGTGGGGCTGGTTCTTGCATGCATATAAGGAATCGTATATAATAAAAGACATACTAGTAGAAAAGCAGGTGTGGATGTGCAGAAGAGAATCAGGCAGATAGCCGCAGGAAAATTCGAATCGGATCAGCCTTCGCTTTCTATTTCGGACGAGGAACTGTTTCTTACGGTTACAGAAGGACAGGAATATACCGGGGAATTTGAAATTACCAGTGAAAACCATATTCCGGTGCGGGGCATTGTCTACTCCACCCACCCAAGGATGGAGTGCCTGACTCCCCAGTTTGAAGGCGAAAATATACGGATTCGGTATCAGTTTCATAGTAAGGGTCTCGTTGAGGGGCAGGAGGAAAAGGGTGCGTTTGTGATTCTTTGCAATCAGAGTGTACACAGCCTTTCTTTTTGTGTATCCATATCCCGTTTATATGCGCAGACTGCCACAGGTGCGATTCGCAGTCTTTCGGATTTTACGGCACTTGCAAAGGAAAACTGGCAGGAAGCATATCAGCTCTTTTATCACAAGAGTTTTCCCAATATTCTAAAAGCAAAAGAGACAAAAGAAAAGATGTACTATCAGGGGATTCTTGCGGCAAAACCATCGTCGCAGAATCTGGAAGAATTTTTGGTGGCAGCCGGCAGAAAAGAACAGATCCATTTTACAATTTCTGAGACAGACTGCCGGTTTGATGCGCTTACCGAAAGCCAGCAGCAGAAGATCGAAATCAAAAAGAGCGAATGGGGATATTTGGAACTTGCCATCACCTCCGATGCCGCGTTTGTACAGCCGGCACAGACGCAGATTACTTCGGAGGATTTTCTGGGGAGTACGTTTGTCCTGAAATACATCGTGGACTATGACCGGATGCATGCCGGAAACAATTATGCCAAAATTACTTTTTCCTCGGTATATGAGACAAAGGTTCTGGAGATTTATGCGCACAAAGGGGAAAAACAAAAGTCCAAAGAACAAAAAGAACATGCCAAAATCAGGGAATGTCAGTCCGGGCTGGTAGAACTGTATGAGGCATTCCGCCTGAAAAAAATTGTGACAGGTGTGTGGGCAAATGAGTCGGTAGAACGTTTAAACCAGCTGCATGCCATGCTTCCGGATCAGGTGATGTATCCGCTGATGAAAGCACAGGCACTGGTGATCAATCACCAGAAACAGGAAGCGGAGTGGATTCTTGAGGAATTTAAACGGGAATGGCCCGATCACCATACACCGGAGTGGGGGTATTATCTTTATATTATGACACTTCTGGAACGGGAACCGGCATATGTGGACCGCATGACGCATGAGATTGAAATGATTTTTCATGAAAATCCGGATTCTGCTTTGTTATTCTGGGTTCTTTCGTTTCTGGAAGAGGAATATTACAACAACAGTGCGCACAAACTGCGTGCAATTGCGCACTGGGTGATGAGTGGCTGTGTTTCCCCGTACCTGTATCTGGAGGCATACGATCTGATCAGCCATGACCCGTATCTGCTCACAAAACTGGGAAGATTTGAAGTGCGGATTCTGCGCTGGGCAATCCGTCATCAGGTTCTGACAAAGGAACTGGCAGCACAGATTTTTGAAGTGGTGGAAATGAATCAGGGATTTCATCCGGTTCATTTTGAACTGATGCAGGCAGCTTACGGGACAGAGGAAAAACCGGAATATGTGGGACAGATCTGCAGTTACCTGATAAGAACCCAGCAGTTTGATACAAAATTTCACCACTGGTATGAAAAGGGAATCGAGCTTGAACTTCGGATTACCGGATTATACGAGGCTTATCTGATGTCACTGGATGAACGGGAGATTGCATCGGTTCCAAAAATTATCCGGATGTACTTTCAGTATGACAGTAATCTTCCCTATCGGAAGATGGCGATTCTTTACAACAATATCATTGCGTCAAAGGAAAGCGAACCGGAAATTTATGAACAGTATCGCCGGGTGATGAGCCGTTTTGCCATGGAACAGATCGAACAGGAACATGTGGACGATAATCTGGCGGTGGTTTATGAGGACATGCTTGAACTGGGGCTGGTGAATGAAGAACTTGCAAAATGTCTTTCCAATATTCTGTTTGCGCATAAGCTGGTAATTATGCAGCCGCATATGGTCCGCGCGATTGTATACCAGAAGCAGATGAAAGATCCGCAGATCGTTCCGATTGTAAACGGATGTGCCTACGTGTCCCTTTTCTGCAGGGAATATGCCATTTTGTTTGAAGATGGGAAAGGCCAAAGATATATCCACAGTGTCCCGTACCGGCTGGATTCCCTGATGGATGCCGGATCGTATCTGGAGAAATGTACGGCACTGGCACCGGAGGAACTTCCGTATATTGTTTCCCATTTTGGGGAAAAGCCGGATCATCATAGGTTTGATGCCAAAGAGGAAAAATTTTTCCGGAGAGTGCTGTTTGCACAGGAGCTGGATACGGAATACCAGTCGTATTTTTCCAGGGAGATTGTGCGTTATTATCAGAAAAAAGAGCAAAAACCCCTGGTGGAACAATATCTGGAACAGGCAGATTATGAGCAGATGCCGCAGGCGGTGCGTCAGTATATGATGGAATCCCTTGCAGACTGGCGGATGTATGATCGGTTGTATGAACAGATGCAGGAATATGGGCTGGATCAGATCGGATCATCGGCAAAGGTTGCAGTTGCCACCTATCTGCTGGATGCGATGGAAGAGAGGGAGCAGGACGAGGAACTGCTGCTTTTGTGTACAAGTGCGTTTTTAAACAAAAAATACAATGACAGGATTCTGCAGTATCTGAGTGATTTTTATTCCGGACCGGTTGAGACCATGCTTCGTTTATGGAGAGCAGCACAGGATTTTGAACTTCGGACAAGAGATCTGGAAGAACGGATTCTTGAGCAGATGCTGTATACGGATATGGATCTTTTGCAGGCACTGGAGGTATTTGCGCATTATTATGAAAGCGGTGGGCAGGAACTGATTGTTCTTGCGGTCATTACGGTATTTGCGCAGAACTATTTTGTAAAAGAAGCCGCGCTGCCACAACAAATCCTTGCCATAATACGGAGACGGCATCAGAGCGGAAAGAAACTAAATGATGCCTGTAAACTTGCCCTGCTCAAATCGTTTTCCGGGATGTCCTCTCTGCAGGAGGCACAGTATGAAGCCGCAGATGTGCTGCTGGCAGAGTTCACCGGAAGAAATATGAATTTTTCATTTTATAAAAGACTGGACCGGCGGCTGGTACAGAAATATCATTTGTATGACAAAATTTATGTGGAACACCGGACAAACCCCAAGAAACATGTCGTGCTGCACTACAGCCGGGATGAGGACGGGGAGCAGTTTCACGAAGTGGATATGCCGAATGTCTATGCCGGTATTTTTGTGGAAACATTTGTGGTATTTTTCGGGGAGGAGATCCAGTATTACATCACCGAAGAATATAAAAATAAGGTCGTCTCGACGGAAAGCAATCGTCTGACATGTAACGATATCTATGCACAGAAAGATGAAAGCAGGTACAATCTGATCAACCAGATGCTGATTTCAGAGACTTTATCCGATGAAGTTTCCATGTTTCAGACGATGAAACAGTACGCAGGATATGATGAGGTGACGAAAAAAGTATTTAAGCTTTTGTAAGCAGGATGGGAGAAGAGATGGAAGCCAATACCTGTTATCTTGGCATCGAACTGAACGACTCGTATGCCATGGTAAGTTATATGCAACCGAATATGGAAGAACCGGAGACGGTCAGCACGATTGCCGGCAGTGAAAATTACCGGATTCCCACGCTGCTTGCCCGACGCAAAAATGTCGGCATGTGGTATTATGGGGAAGATGCCGGAAGGATGGCAAAGACCAGTGAGGTGATTTGTGTGGATTCCCTTCTTCGCCGTGCCGCTGCATCGGAAGTGATTACCATTGCAAAAGAGAGTTATGATGCAGTAGATCTGCTGGCACTGTTTATTAAAAAAGTGATTGAACTTCCGCAGAAACTGGGAAATACTTCGCATGTGACCGGAATTGTCCTGACGGTGGATCATCTGACGAAAGAGTTGATCGGCATTTTCCGGCATGTGGCAGAACTTTTAGGATTGTCGCAGGAAACATTTGCGGTGATCGATGACAAAGAGAGTTTCTATGCGTTTGCCATGAACCAGGAGAAATCTTTGTGGATGCACGATGTGTTTTTGTTTTCCTGCGGGAAGAATGCCGTCAGTTCCTATGACCTTTCGAGGGATATGCATACGAAGCCGCAGATGATCACGATTCACGCAACCGGGGCACAGGAACTGGGAGAGGAGAAAGATGAGGCGTTTGCAAGGCTTCTGACTAACTGTTTTGCAAACCGTTCGGTATCTTCGGTTTATCTGGTCGGGGACGGGTTTGACGGAGAATGGATGAAACAGTCACTGGCAGTTCTCTGCCGGGGACGGCGCGCGTTTCTGGGACAGAATCTTTTTTCCAAAGGGGCATGCTATATGGCCCGCATCCGTGAAATGGGAGAAAACTGGCCATTCATTTACATGGGCGAAAACGAGATGAAATTTAATCTGAGTTTAAGTGTCGTGGAAAAAGAAAAAAAGAAGGTTTTAAATCTTGTCAGTGCCGGGAAAAACTGGTTTGAGATAAAAAATACATGTGAGGTGATCCTAAGCGGCACGCCGCAGGTGGAATTTTTAAAGCAGCTTCCAAGCAGCAGTACTCCCCAGATACAGACGGTGGAACTTGAGGATCTTCCGGTTCGTCCGGACCGCACGACAAGACTCCGGATTACGGCCAGTCCGGTGGCAAATGATAAGATTGAAGTGGAAATCCGGGATCTGGGATTTGGTGAATTTTTCCCGGCTACCGGCCGGGCATGGAAAAGTATCATAATGATGGGATAAACGTATGGGTGAATTATTACTTTGTCATGAAACAATTGCGGCTCTGCCCTATTATATAGAGGAAACCGGGATAAACATATATTCCATGGAAGAACTCAGCTATTATATTTCCGGAAATGTGTATCTTTTAGATCATTCCTTCATGTGCGAGAGTTTATGTACATGGGTGGAAAAACAGATGCATCGTGTCGAACTCGCACAAAAACTCAGGGAGAATATCCGCACAGAAGGAAAATTGTCCGATTTTGTTTTTGCCGTATTGCAGGATACGGCATACTGTACCATGAAAGAAATGCAGGAGATCGTTTTTGCGGTCCGGCAGATGGAACAGAAGTCGGATTTTGAATGTGACAAGATCCGGGCAGACCAGCTGATGGAGAAGGAAAAATATCTGGCAGCTATTTACCGGTATAAACATCTGTTAGACGAAGCAGATACGAAGGAAACCGGTGAGGTTCTGCGGGGAAATATCTGGCATAACCTCGGAACGGCGTATGCACGTCTCTTTTTGTTTGAAGAGGCGGGGCGCTGCTTTGAGAAGGCATATGCATTTAATAAACAAAAGGAATCTCTCCGGGAGTGTCTGATGTGCTGCCGCTGCCGGCATGATGAGGAAGCGTTTGCGGAAATTGCAAAAAGATATCAGGTGGAGGAGAGAAAGCAGCAGGAAATCAGAAATGAAATTTCCATCGCATGTAAGAGCGAAAAACTCGAACAGTTTGAATCCCATCTGGAAGAATTAGCGCAGCGGACCGGGGGTGCCCAAAAGGGGAAGGCAAGGAAAGAAGCAATGGATGTGATTGTTCAGTGGAAGAAAGATTATCGAAGGAGCTGCAAGGTATAACATATGATTTTTTCAAATTTATTTCATAGAAAAAAGAATAAAGAAAGTGAGACAGGAAGTTTCTCACAATATGATCAGAGCGAGTATGCAAAACTTGAGACAAAAAACATTGTAAAAGAATTGAATCTGTCGGACGCGGCGCAGGCAAAGAAATATGTAGTGGATTTGTGTAAGCAGATGATTCAGGCGTCTAAGGATATGGAAGACAGTAAATCGGAATATCAGCTGGTGACAAATTATCTGACAGATATTCAGATTCTCGAAGACCTGACGGACGCAGAGCGTAAACCGATTCTTGAGTGTGCCACACAGGTTGCAAAGCTGGAAAAGCAAAGAACCGATTTCCTGAAAACCAAACGCCGGCTGACAGATACGCAGTTTGCGCAGATGCAGGAGGAAGAAGAGAATCTTCCGGGAGTGATCCGCCGGCTGAAAGCCAATGAGGCAGATCTGGATGCGATCAAGAGAAATATGGCATATCTGGAAGGAAAAAAACTGGAATGGTCCATGCAGCGGTCAGATTCCGCAAAGGTACAGAAAGTAACCCGTACCGCAGCATGCTATCTGTTAGCTGTATTTATTACGTTGTTTGCTTTTGTGGGAATACTTTCCTGGTATCTGAACAGGGATCTGCAGCTGGTTTTCACCATTATGGGATTTGCAGCTGTGGGAGCGGGCGCGTTTATTTTGATCCGTTATCAGGATTCTACAAGAGAGATCCGTCAGGCGGATGTCAACCGCAATCAGGCGATTACTTTGGAGAACCGGGTAAAGATCCGCTATGTCAATACGAAAAACGCGGTGGATTTCATCTGTGAAAAATATCATGTCCGCAATGCGAAAGAACTGGAATTTTTATATGGACAGTATCAGGAGGAAGCGCGGGAAAAGGAAACATTCCGTAAAACCAGTGATGATCTGGATTATTATACGCAGAATCTTCTGCAGTATCTGACACGGCTGCGGATGTATGATACCCGTGTATGGCTGACACATGCAAATGCGCTGGTCGACAGCCGGGAGATGGTAGAGCTGAAGCATGAACTGCTGACAAGGCGGCAGAAACTGCGGGCACGTATGGAGTACAGTGTGGGAAGTATCCATGAGATGAAGGGTGAGGCTCTCAAAAATATGAGCAAGCTCGGAAACAATGCTTATCAGCTGGAGCAGATCATCCGCAAGATTGAGGCGATGAATCCGGTATTTAAGTAAAAATAATAGTGATTTATTGCGTTTTCTTTTGAGATAGCCGCCCAGTGTGAAAGGGGCGGCTATCTTTTGTCCTATCGTGTAGTGTTTTGCATACAGTCAAAATTGGGATTGAAAGCATAGTAGTTTTTGCTGTCCAGTTCTTCCTGCAGCAGACGAAGAGCCTCGCCAAAACGCTGGAAATGCACAATTTCACGCTCGCGCAAAAAGCGGATCGGATCAGCAACTTCCTGATCTTTTGCCAGACGCAGTATATTGTCATACGTTTTTCTTGCTTTTTGTTCTGCTGCCATATCTTCCACCAGATCAGCAATGGCATCACCACTTGACTGAAATTCGGTAGCGGAAAATGGAACTCCACCCGCAGCCTGCGGCCAGACACCTGCGGTGTGATCAATATAATATGGTGCAAATCCGGAAGCTTCCAGTTCTTTGGCGGAAAGTCCGCGTGTCAGCTGGCGAACAATCGCACCAATCATTTCGAGGTGAGCAAGTTCCTCGGTTCCGATGTCAGTAAGTACACCGGCAATCCGCGGATTTGCAAAAGAAAACCGCTGGGCCAGATAACGCATGGAAGCTCCCATTTCGCCATCGGGACCACCGTACTGTAATACCCTATAATGCCTTGAAACCCGCTAAATTACAAGCTTTAGGAACATATCGAGACTTGTGTTTTCGCGGTCAAACACGATGTGGTCAACGACATTCCGCATCATGTTTCCTTTCTGGACGTAATCTGCGGAATCATCCTGTAAGACTGTAAGCAGAGCAGAAATGTTCTGCTTCATTTTTTTGTCCATTTCTTCTTTAGACATGTCGGTGTTTGAAATCGTCAGCAGTTTGATATTTTTTTCAATGGCTGCACGTTCTTTTAAGAGCGCGGCTTTGTTTGCTTTGTATTCCTCTAATGAGTCAATCTCATTCAAATAGGCGGCTTTGATCCGCTTTTCTTTATTTTCCACTTTTTGTAACTGCTTTTCAAGATCCGCGAGTTTGGAGTCTGCATCAGCGGAGGCAGAGGAGATTACCGTATAAACGATTGCAGGAGAGTGCAAGATGCTTTCCAGATATTCAATCACCATTTTTTCAATGGGGTGGATGCCTATGTAGTGCGATTCGTTGCAAAATCCCTTCGTGTATTTCCAGCATTGGAAACCTCTGCTGTTTTTTGTACCGGAATATGCCAGCGTGCCACCGCAGGAGGAGCAGATCAGCTGGCCACTCAGCCAGTGTTTGGCGGTGGATACATCTCTGGACTTTGCTTTTCGCATATTCATGGCAAGGTGTTTTTTGATTTCTTCCAGTGTGGCTTTATCCCACAAAGGTTCCCAGTTGCCTTTGGTATATATAACTTCATCTGCCGGTTTTAGTTGTCGCCCTCGGTCCGTATAGTTCCACCGGGAGATACCGGCATAAAACGGATTTTCTAGTACATAGCGCACGCCGCGGGCATCCCAGAGGTTTCCATGTTTCGTGCGGTAGCCCTGTTCGTTGAGTTTTCGCGCAATCTGCAGCAGCGAAGAGCCAGAGAGCAGTAGATCTTTCATCATGATCGGGATCTGTATGGTTTTCGGATCTTTTTCCGGAGGTTTTTTATTGCCCGGGGACTGGTAGCCGATCGGGGCATCCCCTTGATAATGTCCACGCAGCGCATTTTGTGTCATGCCGCGCATCACTTCCCCGGACAGGCGGATCGAGTAGTATTCGTCCATCCACTCGATGATCCGCTCGATCAGGGAGCCAAACGGTCCGTCGATAAGTGGCTCGGACACGCTCACCACATCGACGTTGTTCTTTTTCAGGAGTGATTTGTACACAATGGATTCCTCCTGATTCCGGGCAAAACGGGAAAATTTCCAGACGATGATCGTATCGATCGGATGCTCTTTGGACTTCGCCAGTGCAATCATCTGTTGGAACGCCGGGCGTTTGTCTGCTTTCCGGCCGGAGATCCCGTTGTCTTGGAAAATATATTCCATGGGGATATCGGTGTGGTTGGTTTTCGCATAATCCATCAGCAGACGAAGCTGCGCATCCGGGGAAAGTTCTTCCTGCTTGTCGGTGGATACACGGATGTAGATCGCGCCGGTTTTGCGTTCAGATAAGGTTTCTTTCATGGCATATTACACCTCTTTCTCTATAGTGTATGTTTTTGAGTACAAAAATAACAGCCAGCGTGGAACGGGTGTTCCGCTTGCGTTTGGCTGCTCCGAAAGGTATAATATGATTTGTGAGTATATTGCTTTTCGGAGCAGTATTTGCCGCTCTGGTGCGCCAACACTGGGGCGGCGTTATTTATTTGACAAAAATGGTTGTGTGACATATAATACACTTAACAGGAAAGCCGGGAGATAGATGAAGCCTATCCGCTCCGGTGCAAAGTTAACAGTTACTATTAAGCAAGCTGCCTACTCCGGCCAAAGAGACAAGGCAGCTTGCTTATTTTTTATAATTCAGAATTGCTACTATGAGCAGGGCCACAGTCAAAATGACCATGAATTCTTCATATGTACTCATAAGCGTCACCCTTTCTACAGGATTAGAACGGATGACTGCATACCTTCTCGGCTTCCCGGGTAAGTGTATTATATTGTCAAGATAATGACTGGATATTATCTAAAAACTAGGTGTTTTTATTTTGTTCGGTGTCTAATTGTTGTTTCAAAGTAATTGTTTTAATTAAGGCTTCAAATTCTTTTTTGTGTGATTCGTCAAGAAAACGATAAGCATCGACTAATTGTATTTCATTTTGAGATAAATTTAATTTGTTTTCATCCTTAGTAAACAGTATATCTCTTAAATTCGCAACTAGTTTATGAACACTTATTGTAGTGTCAAAAATAGATATAAGAGAAAGAAAGAGCGAAAATAGTAAAATGAAATTCATAATATTAATTTGAGCGATTAAAGTTATAAAAGATTTAAATACAGATACAACTATAAGCACAATGATTATAAATAACAGAGCAACAGTGTTTTCTGAAATTTCCTTTAAAATAGCAACGCTATCTTTTGCCCAATTGATGTTATTGGATGCTTTTTCTTTATATTTTTCTAGTATTGTTATCATTAGAGCAACGATTGCCAATGAAACAGAAAAAAGTGTAATTTCTGCATTTATTATAAAGTCGTAGCAAATAATTTTATTGTGCGAAAAATCGACTGAATATGCAAGTACAAGAGAAACAATAATATTTGACAACAAAATTATACTATTCTTCTTGCTCATAATCTCATTCCTTTCTGGACACAGTATCAAGATCTAATACTTGGTTAAACATAGCTTCTATAACAGGATAATCAGATGCTTTTAATTGACCAATGCCTTCTGGAAGTTGGATAATAAATGGATTATCAATACTAGAGTGGGATTTGGCGGTTTTAGATTTTATTTTCCATTTACCACATCCAGAAGAAGAATATTTAATCGCATCTTGTAAAAAGGGGTTCTTTTCATCAATATTAAGGCGTCCATCGTTATTTTTCAAGTGGATGCCAATACTTGTATTATTATAAGTATCATTTGTTTCGTGTAATAGTTCATTTACTGTATTGATGCCTCTCAGAAAATTTGGAGAAGAAAAGGTAATGTCTACATCTGTTAGTGCGCCTTGGTTTTCTATTACATATTTCCAAAAGTTGTTTTCTTCAGTCATAATACCTAGTTCAAAGTATAAGTTTTGTGGCCTTAGAAATTTTCCTATTATGGTAGCAATATAATTTTTTTGGTGCTCTATATCAGATGCAATATCCAAATTTTTTTCTATTATCATCCATTGATTTAAAGTATGAATGAAGATGTTACATTTTTTGTAGTTGATAATTGGTTTTTCTTTAATGCCGTCTTCCGTTTTTTCGCCAATGATTTCGTGTAGTTCTTTGGCAAAACTCATAAAAAAGCAGTTTTCAGATAGAGGTTTGCAATATAAGGCATAATTTGTACCATAATGCGTTGTTTCTTTTCTACCGTCTGTATTAAAAGAAGAAAGCCAGTTTAAAAATTTGGATTCTTTTGAGATACCTATGGCAGTGTCTATATCAATTTGCGTATCAGGAATCAGTGAATATCGTACAATAAAATAATCTTTCAGTTTTTCTTCACTCATATGTACCTCCAATAAATCAAACATCAGTTCTGTAAAAGATGTTTTTTTTATTAGATTAGAATATAAAAGATATTATCATTTCAATATCAGATTGATGATCTGATAACAGTATCAAGATATATTCTATTTAGATGAGGTTTTGATAATTCCTAAAGTTTTTAAATCCTCAACATTGTATAAAAATTTTTCTCCGTCCCATTTGTAATGCAATTCTGTTCCATAAATTACATCTATTTGTGGAGATGAAGGAATATCTTTTAAGTAATAAGATGGTACCATTCCATCCAGACTATCAGATGAATCTCCAGAAATATAAATCATATCACTTTTATCAGTGGAAAAATCTACATTATAATATTTTGAGAGATCTTTCTCACTCATCCACGGAGAAGATACAGTAATTTTGCAATCGATTTCGCAAATATACCCGTTTTCTTTAAAACTACCTGTAATTGTAGCTTTGCCCGGGGAAATCGCTGTAACAACTCCCTTTTTTGAAACTGTAGCAATTGACGAATTGGAAGATTTCCAAGTTATTTTTTTGTTTGTTCCAGCAATTTTTAATTGGACAGTTTCTCCCGAGGACAGTGTTTTCTTGTCATAATTGATTACTGCTATAGGCTCATCATAAAGTGAATCGTTTTTACTATTAGAATTTATATCTTTATCGTATATTATCTCTTCTCCATATATTACATCAACTTCTGTTTTATATTTTTTCTTTCCAATGGTTGCTGTAATAATTACATTTCCACATTTTTTCCCAGTTACGACACCTTTGCCATTAACAGATGCTATTTTTGGATTAGATGATTTCCATTTTACCTTTGAACTGTTTTTATGACCAACGACATATAGTGGCAAGGTTTCTCCACGTTGGATTTCATAATAAACATCAGCATTGATTACATAATGCTTTTGAGCAGCAGAAGCTATTGAAGGTTGAATTGAGCACATTATAAGAACAAGTGCAATTAAAAGAATTTTAAACTTTTTCATAACATAAGCCCCTTTCTAATTGTTATTTATATAATTCAAGCACACCAAGTGGCTCAAAATATATCAAATAGTTGTTCTGTTTAGCATATAAACCATATTTTTCATGAAAATAGTCCAAGCATTCTTGCAAAAATTCTTCTGTCACTTCCAGATGTTCTGCAATTTCATATCTGCTTCGGCATCCATCTTTATATGAATCCACTAAATCCGATAGGGAAATCATTTCATTGTATGCCCAGACTCGTGCTCGTCGTTCCTGCTTTCGGTTTTCGGTTTCCTTCTGATCTGTAATATCCCCTACAGTAGTGAAATGGTGTCCGAGTTCTTCGGCCAGGATACAAGCTTTTTCTGAATCGGCACATATATCTTGATTGAGTGCGATGGTTCCATCACAATACAAACCTTTGAAACGATCGCTGGTGAATGGATAGTCTACAATGTCAACATCTATATCAGAAGCGGTCTGGCATAATTTTTCAAATTTATTCATTATAATCACCTCCACCGCATTCTAAACTATGTATTGTCCAATAAAAAGGACTATTTTCTTTTGGACTTGACAAATTCTGCAAATGCTTTGATTTCATCAAGTTCCTCTGGTGTGTACTCATCGCCGTCAAAATGTGCAGCAATGGTAGTAGGTTTTTCAGGCTCGTCCCATCCCATAAGTTCTTGTGGAGTGGTTTTTAGGGCTTTAGCAAAATCTCTTATCTTAGATTCAGATATATCAACATCACCTTTTTCAATTTTTGCAATAGAAGAGCGATCCTTATATCCAGTAAGCTCTGCTAATGTATCTTGGGACATTTTAAGAGCTAAACGTCTTTCTTTAATATTTTTATATAGGTCAAGCATAGGCAAAGCCTCCTTGTGATATTGTGTAAGTAAATAATAGCACGTTGTGTAAAATAATTCAACAAAATTATTAAAAAGTGTTGACACAAATTCACAACAATGATATAGTGAATTTAGTTCACGGAAGGGAGGCGATAGAACAGTGGCAAATGTTGAACTACTTAGAGAAAAAATAAGTGAATCTGGGATGACGGTGTCAGCTATTGCTAATAAATCTGGCATTTTAAGGGAAACACTTTATAACAGAATGAAAAGCGGAAACTTTTATGCATCAGAAATTGTATCGTTAACTAAGGTGCTTCGTCTCAGCAGAAAAGAAAGAGACGATATTTTTTTACCTTGATATGTGAATATAATTCACATAAGGCGGATCGGCATAAATAGTAAAGAAAGGAGAGTGAGAACGTGAAGATCATCAAAAAAGTTATAGAGTCTTTTATCAAGTGGTTTGATAATATTCCAACTTGGTTCTTATCATATCTATCCTTAGTAGTTTCTATGATTGCATTTGTAGTGGCTATATTATTGAAAAAATAAATGCCAGAAAACTAATAAGCAAGGAGATGATAGATATTACACGAGAGAAAATAGCATCTTTTTTAGCATCAATAGCGTTTTGGTGTGCGATGTTGACTTGTTCAGTTAATAGGTCAACATGCTCTTTTAAAGAATTTGCTTGATCTTTTGTATGGTTAGAAATATCTTCTAATGCTGCTATCTGGCGGCGCAAAGACGCGCTATTTTCTTCGGCAAGTAAGTCGAGATGCTGATTTATTTTTACGGATTCATCCATACAAGAGCCCATGATTAGGTTATGTAAGCTGTTATCCATACTAAGCCTCCAAAGATTTGATAAAGGAATTATATCATGTCGGTTGGAAAAAGTGAACAGCGGCAACGAGAAGAATAAGGATGCGAACAAATTGCATAAGAAGGGAGAGTGAGAAAATGCCAATCATAAGGAAGGAATCATTTGATGATATGTCAAAACGTTTCACGCAAGATCAGACATTGTTTATTACAAATGAAGCACTTCGGATTTTTTATGAAACATGCGATGCAAGAGTTAGATTGGACGCATTAAAAATATTAGCGGCACAGCATTAACCATGCCGCATGCAATTATTTGATTGTAACTGTACCAGAATCCTGGGAGTAGGATACTTGGGCATTTGTTACGGAAAGCTGGTCATATAATCTTTTAGCATTTTCAACAGCTTCTTGCTCTTTCAATCTTGTGTAACTGTTGCAATATATAGTGCCAACAGATGTGAGGGCAACAATGTGGATTGCCAAGGTATTATTGGGTGGTGTATCGAATCCAGCGTATGCACCAGAGAAACATTCTGTAGAGTTTCCATAAAGGTGGACGGAAACCCCAGAATTTTTAAAATCAGTGATGATAGCGTGAAATTTGCAAATATCATCAGTATAAATCATATAAGATTCTCCTTTCGTTTGTATTTCAGCATAATGCTGATAAAGCAATTATAGAAGAGGGAGAAGAAAAAGACAAGTCAGAGGGGAGATGAGAGAGTGTGGATTTCAAGAAAAAGATGGAAGGTGCTTGAAAAAAGAATTGCTGACCTTGAAAAGTAAGTTCAAAGCCAGCAGAAAAAAGTAGATGCCATTTGTGATTTCCGGCTAGAAAGACAAAAATTACTTTCTAAAGCTGGTCCGAAGCATCATTGGGATTAGCAAAACCTATTCTTCTTGCGGGTTTAGTTTTATCTTCACGTTCAACAGATGTGAGTAAGAAATTGAGTTGGCTGTATCACAAATGGAAGATTCAGAAAATTAAGAACCGCGTACAGGCACAGTTAATAACATATTAACAGGAGGTGGGCTTATGGCAAGATATCCAAAGAAAGCTACATATAGAACCTTTGTGATCGATTCTAAAACCGGTGAATGGAAACAAATTGATCCCAAGGATATACCTCAGAACAAAATTGATGAGTTGTGTGACAAGTTTGCGCTTGGCGCAGGTTATAAGCGCGTAGAGTAGCCACTGCGGTGGCTGTGCGGACAAGCTATAAAGGAGAAAACATGAAACAAAGAGCTTTTGAAATAGGAGTCGCAATTATGATGTTTGGTGCAACTGCGATGGACTCGGAAGGAGTTGGCTGGATAATTGCCGCAGGAATGGTAATTGCTGGCGCGGTGATCGCACATGTGGCATACACACTCGAGAGAGTGGAAAAAGAGCGGAAGGAAACCGAGCGTCGCATACAGCAGCTACGGAAAGCCAGTTGAAAGGAGAAAAATGCACATCAGTGAAATAAAGCGTATGTATCTGCAATATCCGAATAAAGCTTCGAATCTCACGTACCCGCGAAAGGAAAAGAAAAATGATGGGGATTTCAAGGAAATGTTGGATGTGGAAATAAAAAAGATGGAGTCAGCCGACCAAAGCAATGATTCCATCTAATTGGGGGTTGTTTCGCTCGGGAAACAAAAGAAAAATAAGCATTAAAAATGCTATGCCTTTATTTTACAAGAAATATATTTAATGTGCAAGTGGAAAATATGAATTTACGTCAAATCGAATCGCTTGTAAGTGCGTATTTGCACTGCAAGGACGCAGAAAAGATTCTGAACAATGCAGGATCATTTATTTACACCGAAGCAGCGTGTCCACTTATGGACGAACCGATGGAGCAGATCTATGCGGTGCTGATAGACGGGCAGGATGATGAGACAGCGGACTGGATCTATGACCTGCTGCAAAAAGGTGAAGCAAAGGCAATTTATGATCTGCTGCAGGAAGGAGCCGACAATGGAAACGATCCCGGATAATTATGATTTCTTCCGGATGCATGAGGATGAGCAGGACAAATGGCTGGAACAATGGCCGGTGTGTGTCTGCTGCGGGGATCATATTCAGGATGATTATTGTTATGACGTTGGCGGAGAAATCTACTGTGAAGATTGTATGGTTTCATGCTTCCGGAAGGTGGTGTGATGTATTACAGACCCTGCCCCTATTGTGGGGCACATCTTGATCCGGGTGAACCATGTGATTGCCTGGAAAAGAAAAAGGAGAACAATAAAAATATCCTTGCAGCATATAGAAGTGGCAGGGATGGACAGATGGAAATGAAGTTGGAGGAACTATTAAATGCAGGACATTAATTTTTTAGTAGAACAAAAAAGTGGAACGATTGGTATGAATTTTGATGAGGTCAAGGCAACGTTATCAAATGGATTGGAAGAATACAGACATATGACCTTTACCGAAGATTCCAAGACCGAAGCAAAGAAAACTGTAGCGAGTTTGCGAAAACTCAAAAAAACAGTTAATGACAAGAAAAATGAAGTTAAAAAATCTTTTATGGTTCCGTATACAGATTTTGAGACCAAAGTAAAGGAACTGGATAAGTTGATTGATGAGCCAATTAATTTCATCAATGCGCAGGTGGAAACATTTGAACGTAATCGCGTGGAAGAAAGGAAAAGGCTGATTTCAGAAATTTATGATGAAGTTATTGCGGAGAATGAGGCTGTTGCTGAATATTTGCCATTACAACGTATTTATGACAGCAAGTGGGAAAATGCCACAACTACAAAGAAAGCGATTAAAGAAGCTATCACGGAGCATATCGAGCATGTAGAGAAAGATCTTGCAACTATCCGGGCGATGGAATCGGAATTTGAGGATAAAGGGTTGGAAAAGTACAAGATCACGTTGGAATTATCAGATACTATCGGAAGCATGAACCAGTACCAGGAGCAGAAAGAAGAAATTATTAAGTGCCAGAAAGAAGATGAAGAACGTAAAAGAGTGGAAGAAGAACGGAAAAAGGAGGCTGAACAACTGATTGTGCCTACCGCTCCGGAAGTACCGAACGAATTATTTACACAAGAAAAAGAAGAATTCGTAAAACCAAAGCCTTGCACAGATACAATCAGATATGAAGTGACTGCAGATCCATTCCAGGTCGTGCAGCTTGAATCTGCTATGCGTGAGTATGGTATTGAATTTCGGAGGGTATAAGCATGGCAGAGACGGGAAGAAAGAGAATGAATATTTACGAATCCATATCTAAATGTATGGAAGAAATCGGAGCGGTCAGTAAGGATGCTGTGAATAAGCAGCAGGGATTTAAATATCGTGGTATTGATGCTGTGATGAACGCAATCAATCCAGCTTTGGTAAAGAATCATGTATTTATTGTACCGGAAGTGCTGGAACAGCAGAGACAGGAACGAACGACAAAGAATGGTTCGGTGTTGATTTATTCCATTTGCAGGATAAAATACACTTTTTTCGCTGAAGATGGTTCCTGTATAGAAGCAGTGACAGTTGGAGAAGGAATGGATTCCGGAGATAAGGCAACCAATAAAGCTATGGCGATTGCATTTAAGTATGCGTGTTTTCAGGTGTTCTGTATCCCGACAGAGGAGATGAAAGATCCAGATGAAGAAACGCCCGAGCCGGTTACACCACAGTTTGTTCCGGCATCCGCAGAGCAGATGCATAAGATGGGAGAGTTTGTGTCCGCGTATGCAGAAATGTGTGAAGATGCCAAAGAATCGGATATATGGGGAAAGTTAAAAGAAAAATATCATTTCAGTGGGACAAGCGAAATTTCGGCAGAAATGGCAGAAAAAATAATTACGCAAGTTGAGGTTTGGTATAAGGGAAAGAAAAATAAAATAGAGGGTGCTTGATGGAACTTACAGGGAAAGCAGTTGGAGCTTCACTTGATTTTGACACAAAACATTTTCGGATCACATTCGAGGTCAATGAAAATGATGTGGTAAAGAATGAATATGATAAGCTCAAAGGATATGAAAAACTGAAAATTAAAGCGGTCAGATACACACAGCGAAGATCATTAGACGCCAACGCATATTTTCATGTTCTTGTTGGTAAGATTGCGGATGTACTGACCATATCTAAGGCAAAGGCTAAGAATGTGCTGATTTGTAAATACGGGCAGCCCCAGTTGTTACCGGATGGAAAAATTATGGTATACAAAACGAATGCTCCCGAAGCATTTATGTGGGAGCAGGAAGCAATCCATTGTATTCCTGTTAAGTATGAGGAAAAAGCCACATTTTATAAGGTGTATCGCGGGAGCCATACATATGACACAAAAGAAATGTCGCTTTTAATAGATGGAACAGTAGCGGATGCGAAAGAACTCGGAATAGAAACTATCACACCTGCGGAGATTGCAGAGATGAAAGAGCGGTGGGGTGTATGAAACGGCTGTGGAGTGTTTTTACGAACGATATGGATCATTGTTATTTTACCGGTATTGCCCCAGTAGAGAGACACCATATATTTGGGGGAAATCCTAATAGGAAGAACAGTGAAAAATATGGATTTGTTATTCCGCTTGCACCTGATCTTCATCCGAATGGCGTACATGCCGGAAAAGATGCTGTAGATATTGATTTGAAACTCAAGCAGATGGCACAGACGTATTTTGAAGAACATTATGGTACCAGAAAAAAATTTAGAGAAGTTTTTGGAAAGTCGTGGTTATAGGTTGAAACACCTGCCGCAAGGCAAAAGAAACCGTTCATGCAGAAAGCCAGGATCTCTGGTGCCGATGGGCGCCAGATGGAAAGGAGAAATGATTGAATCAGTTAGAGATTTTTAAAAATAGAGAATTCGGAGAAATCCGGACGGTGGTTATAAATGCAGAACCATGGTTTGTAGGAAAGGATATTGCAGAGGTTTTGGGATACAGCAATTCCAGAAAGGCAATATTGGATCATGTAGATGATGAGGACAAGATAGATGGAGTAACGATTCGTGACTCCATCGGCAGAGACCAGGCAGCGGTTGTTATTAACGAATCCGGTTTATATGCTTTGATTTTCGGAAGCAAGATGGCAAGTGCAAAACGCTTTAAGCATTGGGTAACATCCGAAGTATTACCGCAGATCAGAAAGAATGGTTCCTATCAGAAGCGGTTGACACCAGAAGAAATGATGAGGATTCAACTTGGAATGGTGGATGATCATGAGAACCGTATCGAACATCTTGAAAATACCATGACGATTGATTATGGTCGGCAGCAGGAATTAAAGAAAAGTGTAAATAAAAGAGTGATCGAGGTTCTTGGAGGTAAGAAAGCACCGGTATATAAGGAAATGAGTAAAAAGGTATTTACAGAGTGTAATCGTGACATTCAGGATTATTTTAGAGTCAACTCCAGAAACAATATTCCTGTATTACAGTTTGAGGCTGCAATCAGTTATGTTGATGCATGGAATCCGAGCAATAATACAATTCTTGAGATAAGAAGCTGTAATGCTGGAATGGGTGGTGCAGATGGAGTATAAATTTACAATTCCGTTGAGACCGATCACGAAAAAGAACAGTCAGCGGATTATAAAAGATGGATCGGGAAAAGTTCGGATCATCCCGTCCGCAGCTTATAAGAAATATGAAAAGCAGTGTGGAACATGTATTCCGCATATTCAAACCATTGACCGGCCGGTGAATGTAAAGGCTGTGTATTATATGCCAAATCGCCGCAGGGTAGATCTCATAAATCTGCATGAAGCTTTGCATGATATTTTGGTGCATTACAAGGTACTGGCAGACGATAATTGCAAGATTATTGTTTCAACGGATGGAAGTTATGTGGATGTAGATAAATGGGAGCCACGAACTGAGGTAACAATTACAGAAGTAGAAACGGGGTGATGGCTTGGCAGAAAAGAACAGCTTCGTCATGTATACAGAGTATTTAAAGCATATCCAGAAGATGGACATGGAGCAGCGAGGGAAGCTGTTCACTGCCATCCTATGTTATGCGGCGGGGGAAGAGATACCGGAACTGGACGCTGCGGCAGATATGGCATTCAGCTTTATCCAAGATCGAATGGATCGGGATAACGCGACATACATGCAAAAATGTGAGAAGCGCAGGGAAGCCGGTAAGCTTGGCGGCAGACCGAAAGCAAATGGTTTTTCTGAAAAGCAAACAAAAGCAAAAAAAGCAAATGGTTTTTCTGAAAAGCAAAATAACCCTGATACTGATAATGAACCTGATACTGATAATGATACTGATAAAAAAATAAATACTTTGGCTGATGCCAAAGCAATGTTTGAACGTTTGTGGAAACTGTATCCGAACAAAAAAGGCAAAGGCCAGGTATCGGATACCCAAAAGAAGCGGCTACTCGCAATCGGGGAAGATAGGCTTGTTAAAGCGATTGATCGCTACAGTCTGGAATTGCAGAAGGACGCCGACTGGAGGAAAGCACAGTACGGGAGCACATTTTTTAACAGTGGCTATGTGGATTATCTGGACGAAAACTATGTACCGGGGAAGGAGCAGAAGCCTGCGTGTAAAAATCAATTCAATGATTTCGAGCAGCGTGAATGTGATTATGCGGATTTGGAAAGAACATTGCTCAATACACCGATCCGGTAGGTTGAAACACCGCCCGTAAGGGAAAAGAAACTTTGCAAGTGCGGAATTATAGTTATCACAGGCCATGATCTTAACTTGCCAACATCGGGGCGGCAATCGCCCCACCATCCAGAGAGGTGAGAGAAATACATAGAACCAGCAAAGAAAAGCGCCTTTTGCGCGAAAACATAAAACTGATCGGAGAGATCAACAGTTTTGAGGATTCTAAACCAGAACATATGAATCCAGAAGCCTACAAGAAATTTAAGCGGCCAGCCACATATTATGGCAGCGGAAGAATCTGTGATTATGGCAGCAAGGACAAACCTTGTGATCCGGGATGCAGATTCTGGAATACCTGCATAAAAGGGCGGCACAGAGAGGAGAAGTAATGCACGGAGTAAAGAGTTGTCCGGAGGCTCGCTTGAAGGCCATTGGAGATAGAGTGTTTTGCGAAACATTCAAGTCCTTGCAGTTGTTGGGTTTTACAGTACTTTACTACGACTTCGGCATGGAAACAGATGCGCTTACAGATTTTAACAACCGGATGCATGAGAAGAACGCGGAATTGCTTGACAGTGCGGATCGCTATGATGCTGCTGTTGAGAAAATTGACAAGCGATGGAACTGCATCTTAAGCCGGAAGATTATGGAGTTTCCATACCGGCAAAGAGTAAAGATGATGGGCGGACTGCCAAAGGGAAAAGTTGGATTGCAGTCGTTCAATATGGCGAATATGCAATCATATAGCGCGATTGAATCATTCCTGGTACTGACCTTTTCAGTGCTTATGGAAAAGAATAAGCGCTTTGGAAAAACACAAATGGACTTGTTTTGGGCGAATCTTAAGGCAAATTCAGAGAATTACGCTAAGGGAATGACGGATCAGTTCATTGTTGAGTATTTTCAAGATCAGTTGAATTTGCAGTTGAATGGATAGGAGGAACAGCATGGGAGACGTAGTTAAGCACATATCGAAAGATGATTTGTGTCCGTTTTGTAAAAAGCGAAAGGCAACATTGCTGTGTGATATGCCACATAGCACCGTTGTTACACATGCAAGATGTAGTGGATTTAAAAGCTATATCATGACATGTGACAAGAAAATCTGCACAGAATGCACCACAAGGGTGAATGGGTTTGATTTCTGCCCAGATTGCATGAAAGTAATTAAGTCAGCCCCACAAGGTGTGAAAGAAAGCGAGAGATGCTAATGTACATGAACGTGATTAAAAGTCTTTGTTCGCTTCCAGCTACAGACGGAAATTTTACATCAGTGCTGAAAACAGCAACATCGAATCAAATTCGTTTAGCAATCGAGACGATGGAGCACAACGGTGGCAAGAATAAAGGCAGAATTAAAGCCTGTGAAAGAGAACTGGAAAATAGACGTCTTACGAAAAAGGGCAAGGATGGAAAGTATGTTTCTAAGGAGCATTTAAGTATTCTTTGCAATACGTTTTCAGCGCAAGATAGACTTAAAGCCATTCTGAACAAGCTTGGGGAATACGAAGATGCTGAACGGCAAGGGGTTGCTTTTACATTTACCATGCAAGGAAGTGAACAGAATGGACAGCAGTGGATTCCGGTAAGTGAGAGACTTCCGGAGAAATACGGAACATATTTGGTGGCTTGGAAACCTTGTGATATGAGCGAGGGAGATATTATCAAAAAATGTGGAAAGCCACATTATTATGAGATACTAGAGTATGATCCAGACGATGAAGCGTTATGGATAGAAACGATTGAGCAGGCAGAGGGAGAATATGTGATTTTGGCATGGATGCCAATGCCGGAGCCGTATAAAGAAAGTGAGGAATAGGATACTGACGAATACAGGTTGGAATGCATGCCTGGATAAAATTTTAAAATAAATCGAAAGGAGTAAGAGGTTTGCTGGCCAGCGTGAAAGAGCTCTTTACTCCAAAAAGAAATGGAATCAGTAAAAGAAAGAATGGAGAGACTTGGTGCTTATGAGAAGATCGCTTCGTTCATGCAGAAAGAAAAGCAGGATTATGCTTTCAAGCGTAAGTATGCGCAGATCAGAGCAGAAGAGTTTCAATCAGAATGTGATCGCAGAGGATTGAACTGCCACGTATCCGTTGGAGGCCTGGATAGTATCATTTTATACATATTTCTCCATGAGGTCTGCAGGATTGATGTTCCGGGAGTATCCGCATCAACTTTGGAAGATCGAAGCATCCAGAGGGTGCATAAAGCAATCGGAATTATAAATGTGCCGCCGCTCATGCGGGATGATGGAACCAGATGGACGAAACCGAAGGTTATACAAGAGTTTGGATTTCCGGTCATATCTAAGGAAATCGCCGGGAAAATCGAGTTGCTGCAGAATCCAACGGAAAAGAATAAGACAGTCAGACACGCGATCATAACGGGAGAGACCGGGGAATATGGTGGATGGCAGAAGAATTCGAAGATGCAGCTTAATCAGCGGTGGTTGAAGCTATTCGGCGGGTATGAAAATGAAACCGAAGGATGCGACTTTCAAAAGCCGGATTTTCTGGTATCGGCGAAATGCTGCTATTACCTTAAAGAAAAGAATTGCGATGACTGGGGAAAAGAGCATAACAGTGTGCCGTATTTGGGACTGATGGCATCGGAGGGTGGAAGACGAGCAAAGAGCCTGCGGATGAATGGCTGCAATTACTTCGGGGCATCCACGATCAGATCAGCGCCGTTTGCAATCTTCCACCGGCAGGACATTCTTACGCTTGCCTTGGAGATGGATGATCTCTGGAAGAACGGATTAAAGGAAGAGTATCGTGATGCCGGACTTGAAACAGGGCGAATAACAGAATGCTTCCAGATGCCGGAGTCTTTGATACCAGAGATTTACGGCACAATCGAGAGAAAGCCGGACGGAACGTTGTATACGACAAAGGCACAGCGTACCGGATGCAGTATGTGTGGCTTTGGAATCCACATGGAGAAACGACCGCATAGATTTGATTTACTGTATGAGAGCAATCCGAAAGAGTGGGATTATCTGATGTTCCATATGTGTAAAGACAGAGATGGGAACGACTATGGATGGGCGAAAGTGCTTGATTATATTGGTGTCGGCTGGGATCCATCAACAATCGGAGATAACTGCAAAGGGCAGATATCATTGCCATTAGATCAGATGGTTTAAAAACAATGATTTGATGAATTTGTTGCATAAAACATAACATAAATAAATTTAAAGTGCGTTATTGTAGATATGTGCACGGAATATCAGAAAGGAGCCGAACCTCCGGCCGGGGTAACGATATATCGGGTTCCTTTTGAAAATGACATATAAAGAATTTTTAGAAACAAAGATTGAACTTGCAACAGAAAGCGGTTTTGTTGTGGATACTAAAAAAGTCAACAAGGTATTGAAACCGCACCAGAGGGATGCTGTGGTGTGGGCACTGAAAGGCGGCAGACGGGCATTGTTTGAGTCGTTCGGACTTGGAAAAACTGTGCAGGAGTTGGAATTTTGCCATCTAGCTGCAGAACATAGCGGTGGCCGCGCGTTGATTGTGTTGCCACTTGGAGTAAAGCAGGAGTTCACGCACGACGCGGTGGAAGTACTTGGATACGAGAAACCGCAATACTGCAGAACGATGCAGGAAGTGCAGGAGTGCAGCAGTCAGATCGTATTGACTAATTACGAGCGCGTCCGGGATGGCGATATCAGACCGGATTATTTCGCGGCAACGTCACTTGATGAAGCGAGTGTACTTAGAAGCTTCGGAAGCAAGACGTATCAGACGTTCTTGGATAAGTTCAAGAACGTACCGTATAAGTTGGTAGCCACTGCAACACCATCACCAAACAAATACAAGGAACTGATTCATTATGCCGGATATCTGGAAGTGATGGATACCGGGCAGGCGTTGACGAGATTCTTCCAGCGCGACAGCACCAAGGCAAACAATCTGACATTATATTCAAATATGGAAGATGAATTTTGGATGTGGGTGTCAAGTTGGGCGCTTTTTATCACGAAACCTTCAGATCTCAATCCGGTATATTCCGATGAGGGATATGATCTGCCGCCGCTTGAAGTAAGATGGCATGAATTGCCGGTGCATTATGGCGATACTGCAGATCGTGACGGCCAGATGCAGTTATTTCAGGAAGCTGCCGAGGGATTGAAAGAAGCTGCGGCAGTTAAAAGAGAAAGCATTGACCGCCGTGTAGCAGAAATGAAAAGAATTGTGGAAGAATCGCCGGACGATCATTTCTTGTTGTGGCATGACCTGGAGAATGAACGGCATGCGATTAAGAAAGCACTGCCAGAGGTGGTGGATATCTACGGATCTATGGATTATGACCTGCGCGAGCAGAGGGTAATTGATTTCTCGAATGGACAGACAAAGTTGTTCGCTACGAAGAAATCATTATCTGGATCCGGATGTAATTTTCAGAGATATTGTCACCGGGAGATATTCCTTGGAATTGATTATGAGTTCAACGATTTTATTCAGGCGGTACACCGGTGTTATCGATTTTTACAGAAAGAACCGGTTGTGATCGACATTATCTACATGGAGAACGAGCGACAGATCAAGGAAGCGTTGCTTGAAAAATGGAAGAATCACAATCACATGGTTGCAAAGATGATAGAGATTGTAAAGAAGTATGGTCTTAACTCGGAAAATAAGACACAGCGGTTAGAAAGGAAGATGGGTGTGGAAGGTAGCAGAGAAGAAAGAACGGTGAGGGGAAACCATTATGAAGCGGTATATGGGGATTGTGTAGAGGAAACCCGGGCAATGAAGACAAACAGTATTGATCTGATACATACCTCGATCCCATTCGGTAACCATTACGAGTACAGTGCCAATTATAACGATTTCGGGCATAACCAGAACACGGACCGGTTCTTTGACCAGATGGATTTCCTCACACCGGAACTGCTTCGGGTGCTTAAGCCGGGGCGTGTGGCAGCAATCCATGTTAAAGATCGTGTATTATTTGGAAATGCAACTGGTACCGGGATGCCAACTATTGAACCATTCCACGCGCAGTGCATCAGCCATTATATGAAGCATGGTTTCCAGTATTTTGGCATGATTACGGTCGTGACCGATGTAGTCCGTGAGAATAACCAGACATACCGCCTCGGATGGACGGAACAGTGCAAGGATGGTTCCAAGATGGGTGTAGGATGTCCGGAATATATACTATTGTTCCGTAAACTTCCTACAGACAGAAGTACAGCTTATGCAGATGTACCGGTAAAGAAATCGAAAGAGGATTATACAAGAGCACAGTGGCAGATAGATGCACATGGTTATTGGAGATCGTCAGGAGACCGACTGATCAGCAAGGAAGAACTCAAAGATTTTCCGGTTGATAGCTTACAGACAGTGTACAGAGAGTATAGCCGCGGCAATGTATATAACTATGAGGATCATGTGAAACTTGCGGAAGATCTGGATAAGGACGGAAAGCTCCCGGCAACATTTATGGTTGTTGCACCGGGATCGTGGAATCAGTTGGAAGTATGGGATGATATCAACCGGATGCGTACCCTTAATACCACGCAGAGCCGCAGACGCGCTCAGATGCACGTATGCCCGTTACAGTTGGATATCGTGGAGAGAATCATCAACAGATACAGCAATGAGGGCGATACGGTCTATGATCCGTTCGGTGGCCTTATGACAGTACCAATGACGGCGGTTAAGATGCATCGGAATGGTAAAGGATGCGAGCTGAATCCGGATTACTTCCGGGATGGTGTTGGATATTTGCAGGCAGCGGAGAATGAAGTGGACGAGCCGACATTGTTTGATTTTATGCCGGAGGTGATGCCATGATTAACGGAGATTTAATTATTGATTGCTTTGCTGGTGGTGGCGGTGCAAGCGTAGGGATTGAGATGGCACTTGGACGCCCGGTTGACATTGCAATTAATCACGATCCACAGGCAATTCGAATCCACAAAATCAATCATCCGAGTACTTTACATTTGACAGAAGATATTTTCAAAGTTGATTTACAGAAATATGTAGGTGGCAGACATGTTGCGCTGATGTGGGCATCGCCGGACTGTACAAGCCATAGTAAGGCGAAAGGCGGGCAGCCCAGAAAGAGAGGACTGAGGATACTTCCGTGGGCGGTATACAAACATGCAAAAACAATTTTGCCGGATGTTATCATTATGGAGAATGTGGAAGAAATCCAACAGTGGGGACCGTTGGATCAGAATGGGCATCCGATACCAGAGCGCAAGGGAGAAGATTATAAGAAATTTATATCTGCAATGCAATCCCTTGGGTACGCATTTGAAAGCAGAGAGCTCATAGCTGCAGATTATGGTGCACCTACAACACGCAAAAGATGGTATGCGATATTTCGGAGAGACGGTAAGGCGATCGTTTGGCCAGAGCCTACGCATAGTAAGGCTGGAATTCATTTACCACGATGGAAACCGTGCGGAGATTATATTGATTGGTCAGATTTGGGGAAATCAATTTTTGATCGTAAAAAACCACTTGCTGATGCGACAATGGCGCGAATCGCAAACGGTATACAAAAATATATCATTGATGATCCGCATCCGTACACTGTGAACGATAAACGAGCCATAGCTTTTTTGATTCAGTATCACAGCGAAACGAAGAAAGGCGATGCGAGAGGTCAGACGTTGTGTGAACCAATTAAGACCATTGATACAAGCAATCGACACGGACTTGTTACGGCTTTTATTACAAAATTCTATAAGACGGGTATCGGGCAAGGATGCGGTGAGCCGATACATACGATTACCACATCACCAGGACATTTCGGACTGGTATCAGCTTTTCTGATTAAATATTACGGAACTGGTTGCGGTCTGCCAGTGACAAGTCCACTTGCAACAATTACAACAAAGGATCGGTTCGGACTTGTGAATGTGATAATTGAAATTGACGGTGAGGAATGGATAATAGCAGATATATTTCTGCGAATGCTGAATGCTGCAGAATTAAAGCTTATGCAGGGATTTCCACCGGATTACATCTTGGAACGTGATATAAGCGGTAAGGCAATTCCTGTAAAGGAAAGGGTTGCGAAGATTGGCAATAGTGTTGTGCCGATAATGGCAGAGGCGTTAGTGGCTGCAAATTGTTCATACCTTATTGTTGGAGAGCGGATACCGAATATGATGATATCGACAGAACAGACCGGACAGCTCCGGTTTGCGTAAACCTTAAATTTTGTGGAGGTGATGCCATGATCCAGACAGCAGAAGATAAAGTGAAAGAGTATCGCCAGTGCATCCACAGGAAAATAGAGCACTGGAAGGACATAAACCAGAACGGGTGCAATGATCCGTTCTGGCCGGATGGCTGCAATATGAATCTCGTGAGAAACCATATCCTCTATTATCAGAGAAAAATTTCAGAAATCTGCGAGGAAAAGAATTTGCCATATCCAGAAGCATACTATTTTTCAGTACCTCCAGAGGTTGACAACTTCTATATGGCAAATCTGAAACAGAGAGATCGTGTTAAGCGGATATTTTACGGTGGGTATGTACCGGTAAGAAAGAAATATTACTACGATGAACAGCAGATCAGTATGTTTTAGCAGACCGGATAGCTCCGGTTTGCGTAGGAGATTAAATATGCCGAAACCGTTAAAAGATTATACTGGCCGGTGCGGTTCGTGCAGTCACTTTTCCTTTTATGTTATAGACGGTGTATTGAGATACAGAGGGAATTGTGACTGCGCAAATACTGGATATTATATGCACAACAACCGCCGGGGAAGTAGGTACATGGCACAACATTCCTCATACCGGCAAGCAAGTCAGAAAGCATGTAAGAAATATTTAAGCATGAACGTGGCAGAGGATGCCAAGGGAAGGACGAAACATGAGAAAGATAGAAATAAAAATTGATTGCGGCGGATTCTTTATGGGACTTGGGACTGGAATCATGTTAGGGATGATTGCCGTGTAGCCTTGGAACAGTATGTAAATGGCAGGACAGAAGGATATATATTCCTTAACAGACAGAATGTGGAAACAGGAAAGCCATTATGCAAAGCTACGATAGAGGAGATTGCGAAAGAGATCGCAAAGCGTGCCGGATGCCGGAACGTGGCTACGGTGCACGTATACCGAAAAACATTTGCAAGCCGGGAGTATCAACGAACGAAAGATATTTTATATGTATCGCACAGACTAGGACACGCAAACACAGCGGTTACGGAGAAATACTACATCTGTGACGATATCTTGGCAGACCGGAAGATGGCAAACGTTGCTTAGTTATGTAAAGGGGGAATGTTTAGTGGACGAAAAAGAAATATACGAGATCTGCCAGAGTGTAGATGCATTTATTGCGGATTACCTGGCAGAATCCATTATTAAGGGGACAAGTTATGATCTTATGGAAGCACACCACGGCATTCTTCCAATATCTCGAAATTGTTTCTACCGCCGCCGCAGGATAGTACAGCGGATTATTAAGCAGAGGTTGGGGCGGATTGAAGAGGAAAAGAACGGACAATTGAGGATGGTGTGGTAATTATAATGGAGAATGCTATCGAAAAATGTTATAATGAGTGAAAAAGAAGGGAGAGATTAGATGAATGCATACGAAGTGATTCAAAATTTGGCAATAGGTGTTGTGAGTGGCATATTTTCAGGCGTTATAGTTTCTATGGTGTTCTACATATTGGGTAACTACCAAAACGAGATTGAAGATGCAAAACGAATTCTTATGCCATTATATGAAGTGGTAGTTTTAGAAAAAGCTGTTCAAAAATATGGAATAAAAAACAGTAAAGAATGTATACAAATAATCAAAAAAGATGTAGATGAGGTAGCGTCAAATTTAGACCCAAACATATATAATTATAGCTTAAGAAGAATAATGTTTGATATCAATGAAATTATTACAAATGGACAATATTATAAAAGAGATGGTGCGGAACTGATATTTGATGAGAACAAATTGCACGATTTTGCGATTGCCATGCAACCACAATTAGATTCTCTAATTCAGTACGAACGCGATTTCAGAAAAGGCTTTACAGAAAGAATTATTAAGAGTAAATTTATGCTGATTATGGGGGGCGTTGTTATTGCAATGGTTGCAGTTATAGTAATTGCTTAGCAACACAAATTGGTACAAATCCATGAAATCTCCATGTTAAAATTACTATAGAGTAGTAATTGAACAGGGAGGGAGAAGCGTGGAAAAAGAAAACGAACTGAAAAAGGAGTATCTGCGATCATATACACCAGCGGTCAGTGCTGCACGCCGGATAGAGGAAGAAATTGAGCAGTTAAGAGCGGATAAGATGGCACCGGCACTTGTCATGGATGATATGCCACATGCACATGATCAGAAAGATCTCTCTGACTACGCTGCAAAGTTGGACGAGCTGGAGAGGAAACTTATTAAAGCACGGTATGAGCGCATAGATCTATATGCAGATATATTCGCAGATATTGAGCGTTTAGAGGATGAGACGGAAAAGGCGGTATTGACATACAGATACCTTCGGAGACAAAGTTGGGAAGAAGTCTGTGTAAAGCTTGGATATCAGTGGGCGCAGGTTCACCGAATTCATGCCAGGGCATTGAAACATTTCAATCCGACGGGTGGATATTATGAGATTTTGATCAAAAAAATGAAAGATGATACACAATGATACACTTATCTGTGGTATGATTGTAGCGTGAAAGAGCGTAAGAGGAAATGATTTCCCTTGCGCTTTTTTCGTCTTTTGACTACTGGGGCATCATGAAACACAGGGGTGTCCCCCTTCTCCCTATAAAAGAAACAGGCAGGTGGTAATATTGGCAAGGAGTCCGAACCAAAAGGCAGAGAAAGCCCGAGAACTGTATAAGGGTGGAATGAAGCTGGTTGAGATTGCAAGTCAACTAGATTGCTCCGCTGCCACGATTAGAACATGGAAGAATCGTTATAAGTGGGATGCCGATGGAAACGAAACGTTTCAAAACAAAAATGAAACGAAACGAAACGTTTCAAACAAGAACGCTCCCCAAAAACAAAGTGAAGAAAAGGCTGTAGCTGATGAAGTCAAGCAGGTAATACAGAACACTGATTTGACCGATAAGCAACAGCTTTTTTGCATATATTACATTCGGTGCTTTAATGCGACCAAGGCCTACCGGAAAGCATATGGTTGCGATTATGCAACGGCTTTGGTGAATGGTTCCCGATTACTCGGAAAAGCTAGGATAAAAGATGAAATTCTCCAATTAAAGCAAGATCGTCTCAACAGAGAGTTCCTGAGTGAATCCGACATCTTCCAGAAGTATATGGACATTGCTTTTGCTGACATAAACGATTTCGTTGATATCAGTGCAGGCTTTGCTACAGCGAAAGATGGGATCGATGGGACTATTGTCAGTGAAGTGAGCAATACGCAGAGTGGCATAAAGATAAAGCTTGCCGACCGGATGAAAGCCTTGCAGTGGCTTACGGATCACATGGATCTTGCCACCGAGAAGCAGAAAGCAGAGATTGCATTACTGAAAGCCAAGGTACAGACAGACGATGGCGAGGAGATTGCAGACGATGGGTTCCTTGATGCTCTGAACGGCACAGCTGCGGAGGACTGGGGCGATGAAGAAAATTAAGAGGATTTTCAAATTCCAACCGTTTTCACAAAAACAGCGCATGGTGCTGAATTGGTGGTGTAAGGATTCACCGGTAAAAGACAGCGACGGCATTATTGCTGACGGAGCAATCCGATCCGGTAAAACGGTGAGCATGTCACTTTCGTTTATTATGTGGGCGATGAGCTCATTTAATGGCGAGAATTTTGCTATGTGTGGAAAAACAATCGGTTCTTTTCGAAGAAATGTATTGTCTGGATTAAAGATGATGCTCCATAGCCGCGGTTATACCGTTGCAGATCATCGGGCTGATAATTTGGTTATCATCACAAAAGGAGATGTGACCAACTATTTCTATATATTTGGCGGCAAAGACGAACGATCACAGGATCTCATTCAGGGTATTACCTTGGCTGGGGTCTTTTTTGATGAAGTTGCGTTGATGCCGGAAAGCTTTGTGAACCAGGCAACCGGACGATGTTCTGTTGATGGTTCTAAGTACTGGTTCAACTGCAATCCGGATGGACCATATCACTGGTTTAAGACAGAATGGATTGATAAGAGAGAAGAAAAGCATCTGTTGTATCTGCATTTCACGATGGATGATAACTTGAGTCTGTCGGAGAAAATCAAGGCGCGATACCGCAGCATGTACACAGGCGTGTTCTACCGCCGGTACATCCTTGGGCTATGGGCGATGGCAGAGGGCATTATTTACGATATGTTCGACACTGCCAAGCATGTGATTTCCAGTCTGGCTGATCTGACCAATACAAATTATTATGTGTCCTGTGACTATGGTACACAGAATGCAACAGTATTCTTGTTGTGGTGCAAAGAACGTTCCGGGCGGTGGGTATGCTGCCGCGAGTATTATTATTCCGGCCGTGATGAAGAAAAACAGAAAACAGATACCGAGTATGCGGATGACCTGGAGAGGTGGCTCGATGGAATAAAGCCAGTCAAGATTGTGATTGATCCATCTGCAGCATCGTTCATAGCAGAATTGAAAAAACGAGGTCATGCAATCAAGAAAGCAAAAAATGACGTACTAGACGGTATCCGATTTGTGGCATCCCTGCTGAATCAGGGAAAAATCGCAATCAGTGATCAGTGCCCGAACACAATTAAAGAATTTGGATCGTACATATGGGATCAGAAAGCATCGGAGCGTGGCGAGGATAAACCGGTGAAACAGCACGATCATGCAATGGATGCACTGCGATATTTCTGCTATACAATTATTCGCAAGCCGGGAAGCATCGGTATTTTGAAGTGAGGTAACAATGGATATTGATACAATGAAACAACTGATAAAAAAATATGAACCCGGCCATGCGGCATTTGTGACGCGTGCGGATATAGCAGAACGTTATTACCGCAATGAGACGGACATCCTGTTCCGGGACCAACCCAAAGACAAGGAAAAAGAGGAAGCAGACAATCCACTGCGTAATGCAGACAACCGGATTCCCCGGAACTTTCATGGTCTGATCGTGAACCAGAAAGCGTCCTATGCGTTTACCGCACCGCCGTTGTTCGATGTAGGCAGTACGGTGAGCAATAAGCGTATCACGGAAACCTTGGGTGATGAGTATGCCAAGAACTGCATGAAATTGTGTGTGAATGCTGCCAATACTTCCATTGGCTGGGCGCATTACTGGCAGGGCGATAATGGTTTTGAATGGGCAGTTGTTCCGTCTGAGCAGATCATCCCGGTGTTTGACCGTAGTCTTAAACGCAGGCTGATCGGACTAATGAGGGTGTACCCGGACATTGACGATGCGACAGGTGACAATTATACCGTGTACGAATACTGGACGGATGCGGAGTGCCAGGCATTCCGGCGGAGAACCGGGGATGAATTGGATCTTTTGACATATTATGATATGTTCATAGATCCAGAGAGTGGCGAGATGGTAGCGGATTACCGACATGATTTCGGGGAAGTGCCATTCATCCCATTTTACAACAACAATATCCATACAGATGATTTGCGCAACATTAAGCCGCTGATAGACGTATATGATAAAGTCTACAGCGGCTTTATCAATGATCTGGATGATATACAGGAATTAATTTTTGTGCTGTCTGGATATGGCGGTGAAGATCTGAATGGATTCCTATCTGATTTGAAAAAGTACAAGACCATTAAGGTAGATGGGGATGAGGGCGGTGCGGTGTCTACGCTGAACATTGAGATTCCGATTGAAGCCCGGAACAGTGTACTGGATGCAACTAGAAAGGCAATCTTCGAGCAGGGGCAAGGCTTCGATCCGCAGCCGGAGAACTTTGGTAATCAGTCTGGTGAAGCACTGAAATTCATGTATTCGCTCTTGGAAATGAAAACCGGATTGATGGAAACAGAGTTCCGACTTGGCTTTGCTCGGCTGGTGCGTGCGATCTGCAAAGCGCTTGGCATTCAGTGCGGTACGATCATCCAGACATGGACCCGTACCTGTATTAAGAATGATACGGAGCAGGCGCAGATCTGCAAGGATTCCGTAGGAATTGTAAGCAAAAAGACGATTCTGAAAAATCATCCGCTTGTGGAAGATACAGATGAAGAATTGAAGCAGATCGAAAAAGAAGAAAAAGAAGCGCAGGAAAAGGCTGATCTGTATTCTGGAGCATTTGTTAACAGCGGAGAAAACGGAGGTGGCAAAGATGGCAATGCCAAAGGTAACCCGAAAAATTCCGAAAATCAAGATAATCCGGGTGGAGATTGATATTGAGTTTGTAAATATCATGGGTAGACTTTTGATTCCATTCTTTTGGATTTGGGGCATTAGAGTGTTTAGTATAGAGATTTATAGAAAGAAATTCTATATGATATGTATTCCTAAGTTTTATTTTGTAAAATAAGGAGTTGTTGATGAAAAACGGTGCATATTGGAAAAAACGCTTCAAACAGATAGAGGAATCCCAGCATCAGCAAGGTCTGCGGTGCTACGCGGATATCGAAAAGCAATATCTCGCAGCGCAGCGGCAGATGGAAGCGAAAATCAATGCGTGGTATCAGCGCTTTGCAAAAAATAACGAGATTTCTCTTGTGGAAGCACGCCGGTTATTAAATTCCAGTGAATTGGATGAACTGAAATGGGATGTCGAGCAGTACATACGGTATGGAAAAGAAAATGCTATCAATGGACAGTGGATGAAGGAACTGGAAAATGCTTCCGCAAAAGTACACATCAATCGGCTGGAGGCGTTGAAGCTTCAAATGCAGCAGTCTTTGGAAGTGCTGTTCGGGAATCAGCTTGATAGTGTTGATTCTACAATCCGTGATGCTTATCAATCTGGTTTTCTCCATACTGCCTATGAGATTCAGAAGGGGATTGGAACCGGATGGAGTTTTACATCCCCGAATGATCGGCTGATTGATACAGTGATCCATAAGCCTTGGGCGGCAGACGGACAAACGTTTTCAGACCGGATCTGGACGAACAAACAGAAGCTGGTCAATGAATTGAACACCACCATGGTACAGAATATCATCACCGGTGCTGATTCGCAGAAGACGATTGATGCCTTGGCGCGGAAGATGAATGTATCAAAACAGAATGCGGGCCGCTTGGTAATGACAGAACAGGCGGCCTTTTCCAATGCAGCGCAAAAGGATTGTTTTGCAGAACTTGGGGTGGAGCAGTTTGAGGTGTTAGAGACATTGGATGGTTTCACATGCAGCCTTTGTGGTTCTATGGACGGGCAACATTTTCCAATGAGCCAGTATGAAATTGGTGTGACAGCTCCGCCGTTCCATCCGAACTGCCGTGGGTGTACCTGCCCATACTTCGAAGATGATTTTGGAGTGCCGGGAGAACGTGCAGCGCGTGGTGAAGATGGAAAAACATATTATGTACCGGGCAATATGACATATGAAGAGTGGAAATCCTCTTTTGCAGATGGTAACAATGCAGCGAAAGACCGGTTGGGAATTATCACAAACAATAATGAAAGCAACCCGAACTATTATGATTTCAAGGGTAAAAATGTGGATACGGTCGAGTCGGAAATCTGCAAGTTCGACCATGAGGTTGGAGTTATATTTGACAATGGGAAAGCGGTAAATTGCCAGTTGGGAAATGAGGATACTATAGAATTTACGAAGTATCAGCTTAAAATGATGAAAGGAAAAGATGTTACTCATAATCATCCATTGAGTACGCCGCCGTCCCCAGAAGATCTGTATCTGCTGGTAAATTATAAAGTCAAAAGTTTCAGAACCTGTGGGGAAAACGGTACATATGTGTTAGAATATAATGAACAGGTAGAAAAACTTCCAGATTTCAAGACATTTAGTGATACATATGACGAAATTATATATGAATTACAAGATAAATATTATGATGAAGTGAAACATGGAATGAAACAAGTGGATGCGATCATATTACTTGGAGAGGCTGCTTGGGAAAGATTGTATGAACTATATAATGTCAAACCTAGATTTGAAAGGCGGTAATTGTCATGAGCAAATATAAACCATATGAAATAGATAGATATAAGCTGAATCTGTTTTGCGTATGTTTGAACTGCAGTAAATACAGAGGCTCAAGAAACGATTTTTCAAAATATTGTGATGCTTATCCCAAAAATCTTCCATCTGAAATTTGGAATGGAAAAAATGTAAAATGTCCGCATTTTGAAGAAAAGCAGGGGTGATAGTATGGTGAAACTTATAAAAACATTAGATGTTCAAAACGCATCATTGAATGTGATCACAGCTGGCAGACGATTTCCACTTGCACAATTTGCTGGGAAAATAGAGATCACAGAGCACCAGAGTATGGCACCTATCCTTGGGAGAAGATGCAAAGGTGAAAAGAAAATCTATGCATCCTTTATTTTATGCCAGAATATTGAGTATCAGTCAGATGATACATTTAATACCGGAAAAGTATATGAAGCAGTCGGAGATGTGCAGGGAGAGCAGTCTTGTGAAAGATTGATCTTCTCAGGACTTCGCTTTGAAGATATGGATCCGTTGGAAGGAACAGTAACACTTGAAGTGACTGATTTGGAACTGATCCGGAAAATGATAGAAATGTAAAATTGAAAGTTACCACCAGTCAGAAATGATATGGTGGTATTTTCATACCCAAAATCAATAATAACAGGGCAACCGGAAATCTATGAACCAAACAGCGCAGAGGTGACGCTAAGTAAGTTTCTCCGGCAGTCCTGTTTTTATATTGTCCGAAAGCCTTATGACGTTTAAACTGCGGCAATTTGCCCTTATGCATGGCATCAAAACTGCATACTGCTGTGGAGACACCACGCTTAAAAACGGTGCAGGAAAGGAAACTATGGAATTTTTAAAAGACATTTTAGGCGAGGATCTCTATAAGCAGGTGTCTGATACCGTCAATGCCTATAACGGAAAGCCGGAGAATAAGGAGAAGCAGGTGAAAATCGCAGATCTTGGATCTGGTCAGTATGTTGACAAAGGTAAGTATGATACCGCCGTGGCAGAAAAAGAGAATCTTGCCGGTCAGATCAAAACGCTCAATACTACGATTGGAGAATTAAAAAAGAACAATGCAGACAACGAGACGCTGCAGACAACAATTACCAATTTGCAGGGAGAACTCAAAAAGCAGCAGACAGCCAATGAGCAGATCACAAAGACCTACGCGCTGAAAGATTCCCTTGCAAAACAGGGCGTGCTTGATCCGGATTATCTGATCTACAAAGCTGGTGGGCTTGACAAGTTCACATTTGACAAGGAAGGTAAACCGGTTGGTGTAGAGGATGCAGTAAAACCGTATAAGGAAGATAAGGTAATGGCGCATCTGTTCAAACAGGAACAGCAGAAACCACCATATCATCCACAGGGCGGTACCGGAGGAGCCGGAACTGCGAACCCATTTGCAAAAGAGACGTTCAATCTGACCAAACAGGGTGAACTTTTAAAATCCAATCCGGAGCAGGCAAAGGCACTGGCCGCAGCCGCCGGAGTAACATTATAACAGTATGAAAGGAAGATGATTTATGGCAATTACAAAAATTGCAGACGTGATCGTACCGGAACTGTTTAACCGGTATGTAATCAACAGAACAATGGAGTTGTCCGCGTTTTTCCAGTCGGGGATCGTGGTAAACAGCCCGGAATTTGATACACTGGCATCTGAGGCGGCAAGGACACACAATATGCCGTTTTTTGAGGATTTACAGGGAGAATCCGAGCCAACACTTGAGGATGTAGAAATGACACCGGCAAAGATCGGTTCTAACAAAGATGTATCCACCACAATCCTTCGTCAGAAGATGTGGGCAGCAACTAACCTGTCCGCAGCACTTGCCGGAGCGGACCCGATGAAAGCGATCGGTGATCTGGTGGCACAGTACTGGGCGCGCGATATGCAGAAAGAATTGATTGCGATTCTTGCGGGGGTGTTTGGAACCACCACGGCAGATCCAAGCGGAACACCGAAAGCAGAGACCAGAATGGCGGATCATATTCTCGATCTGTCCACAGGAAAGACAGATGCAGCAAAGAAGATCAGCGCATCCGCATTTATTGACGCGTGTCAGATGCTTGGAGATGCACAGGCACAGCTTACTGGTGTGGCGATGCACTCTGCAACAAAGTCTTATCTGAAAAAGTTGAATCTGATTGAGACCGAGCGTGATTCTACCGATGTGGAATTTGATACTTACCAGGGAAGACGTGTGACCGTGGATGATGGCTGCCCGGTTGAAGATGGAGTATACACAACATATCTTTTTGGCAATGGAGCGGTTGCCTATGGTAATGGTTCTCCGGTCGGTCATGTAGCTACTGAGACGGATCGTGACAAGAAGACAGGTGGCGGTGTGGATTATCTGATTAACCGTAAAGCGTTTATCCTGCATCCGAGAGGAATTGCATACACTGGTGCAAAACGTGGGCATGTGGAAACTCCAACTAGGGCAGAACTTGCAATGGCAGAGAACTGGAAGCCGGTATATGAGCAGAAGCAGCTTAGAATCGTGGCTATCAAACACAAGATCGGGTAAGCCTATGGAGCTGGCAAAGTTAAAGGTACTTCTTGGAATTGAGGATGATTCCAAGGATGTGATTCTTGAATTTGTCATTGCGGACGTAGAGGAAATCATAAAGAATTATTGCCATGTGGAGGAAATGCCGGATGGACTTGTGAATACCGGCTACCGCATGGCAATGGATCTGTACCGGAATGAGAATATTGGAAGTGAGACGGCAGCAGTTGGAACGGTTTCTTCTATCTCTGAGGGAGATACCTCTACATCTTTCCAACAGTATGTTGATAATAATTTCAAGGACACGGTGCTGAAAAATTATAAGTCCTCACTAAACAGATACAGGAAGGTGGCGTGGAAATGATCGCGGATGCAATCAAACAGGCACAGGCACTTGCAAGGAAAGCCCAAGAAGCCACATATGATGGCAGATGTACGGTTATGGAGCATCAGAAATTGAAAGATCCAAAAACCAGAATTACAACAGAAAAAGATGTGGTGGTATTGGAAGATGAACCATGCCGCTTATCATATTCCAGTGTTAGTGCAGTGGATCAGACGGAATCAGCAGCAAAGACGGCACAGGTCACAAAGCTGTTTTTATCTCCGGACGTGCAGATCAAGCCGGGAGCAAAGATTACAGTAACACAGGCTGGAAGAACACGGACGTATGAATGCGGCAGTGTGGCAGCAGTATATCCGACGCATCAGGAGATTGTGTTGCAATTATCAGAGAGGTATGCATGATGGGGATGGGAAGCGTGAATATGCGGGAACTGGTGAAGTTTCAGGAAAATTTGAATAGATTGGCAGGCCGCGAGGATACAAGGAATTCTTTTTGCGAATCATGTGCAAAGGAACTTGCGGCCAGATTGCTCACAAAGGTAATCAAAAGGACACCTGTAGGAAAATATCCAGCAAGTACAGGCAAGGTTGGTGGTACCCTTCGAAGAGGGTGGACTGCAGGTAATAAAGAAGGAGTACAGGCGGCTGTTGATAGCATTCAAGTTACAAAATCAGGGAACCAGTACACCATTAAAATTATGAATCCAACTGAGTATGCGAGCTTTGTAGAATTCGGACATCGAACAGCAAACCATAACGGATGGGTTAAAGGGCAGTTTATGATGACTATTTCCGAAAATGAAATCAAACGTATGGCTCCTGGGTTACTGGAAAAGAGACTGGAAGAGTTCTTGGGAGGTACATTCAATGCTTAACAACGTGATAGCCGGGATAGCAATTGCCCTGAACCAAGAGTTTGGGGATGATTATGAAATTTATACAGAGGAAATAAAGCAGGACTTGAAAGAGCCTTGCTTTTTTATTACCCTCTTAAATCCATCCAAGACAGATTTCCCATCCAAACGGTATTTGATGGACAATCCATTTTGTATACAGTATTTCCCGAAATCGGAGGACAATCCGAATAGTGAATGCCGCGATGTAGCTGATCGTATGTTATGGGCGTTGGAGAATACTACGCCTTTGGATGCAGACAGGCCGATACGAGGGACGGACATGCATCATGAGATTACAGACGGAGTGCTGAATTTCTTTGTAAATTACAATTATTTCGTCCGCAAGGTAGAGACTCCGGCTCCTCTTATGGAAACTATGACAACAGTATTACATTTGAAAGGATAGGTGCGATATGGGTGAAACAAATACAGAAGTAAAACCACAGGTATCTGCGGATGTATTTACAAAGCAGCAGCTGGCAGAATCCAAACGCTATAAGAAACAGCGGGATCTGCTGGAAGCGTTGCTGGAAGATGGAAAAACATATACGATTGCGCAGGTGGATAAGATCACCGGTGATTATCTGAGAAAGGAAGTGAAGTAAATGGCATTTGGCGGAGGAACATGGATAACCCAGAACAAAGTGCTTCCGGGCGCGTATATCAATGTCGTAAGTGCGGGGATTGCATCTGCGGCATTGTCTGACCGTGGTATTGCCACAATGCCGCTGGAACTTGACTGGGGACCGGATGATACGGTTTTTAAGGTTACTACAGCGGATATGCAGAAGTATTCGAAAAAGATATTCGGATATAGTTATACCGACGATAAGATGAAAGGACTGCGAGATCTGTTTGCTGGCGGAACCTTGGTGCTGTATGCATACCGGTTAAACGGCGGCGGGACAAAAGCGTCCAATGATTATGCTACAGCTAAGCACACGGGGACACGCGGCAATGCGATCAGGATCTCCATAGCAAAGGACGTGGATGATCCAGAGTCGTGGAATGTAACTACATATCTTGATACGTCCAGAATTGAAGTACAGAATGTAAAAAAAGCGGCTGATCTGAAAGATAATGACTTTGTGACATTTAAAACAGATACGTTGGAACTTGCAGCAGTTGCATCGGCAGCACTGTCTGGTGGAACGAATGGTGTCGTCAATGGCGATGCGCATGCGGAGTATCTGGCAAAGGCAGAAGCCTACGGATTTAATACGATGGGCGTTGTGGTTACAGATGAGGTGACCAAGAGGCTGTATGTGGCATATGTAAAGCGTATGCGTGATGAAGTTGGTAAGAAGTTTCAGCTTGTGCTTTACAAGTCGGATGCTGACTATATGGGAGTTATTTCCACACCGAATAAAACGACGGACGAGGGCTGGCCGGAAGCATCCGCTGTATATTGGCTTACTGGGGTGGAATGCTCCACTGCGGTGAATAAGTCCTGCGAGGGCAGAGTGTACGATGGTGAATTTTCCATTGAGCCAATTGACAATGATCTGGAAGATTATATCAAAAAGGGGCAGCTTGTGTTTGATAGAAATGATGATGAAATTGAGATTCTAAGTGATATCAATACACACATAACCATCACGGAAGATTGCAACGAATTTTTTTGCGACAATCAGACAATCAGGGTTGTAGACCAGCTTGCAAATGATGATGCACTGCTCTTTAAGACACGGTTCCGTGGGAAGTTCCCAAATGATGATCCAGGGCGGAACAGCTTGAAAAGTGGGCTGTGCGAGATCCGTGAAAAATTACAGAATTTGCGGGCTATTGAGAATTTCAAGCGGGATAATGTCACCGTGGAACAGGGAGAATCAAAGAAATCGGTAGTCGTTAATAATACGGTTGAAGTTGTAAATGCCATGAGTATTATGTACATGACTACAGTAGTGAAATAAGGGGGTGAAGTATAAATGAATAATGTGATGCTTGCAAAGGATTCTATCTCTGCAGCTCTTGCAGAGTGCTACGTGACAATTGGTGAACGTAGATACAATCTGATGACCGCAATCAAGCTTGAAGCGAATTTCAAGAAGAACAAGGCAAAGGTTCCAACTCTTGGCAAGACAGGAAAGGGAAATAAGTCGGTATCATGGGAAGGAACCGGATCTTGTACAATACATTATAATACGAGCATTTTCCGTAAAATGATGCTTGATTTTAAAAACACTGGTGAGGATGTCTATTTCGAAATTCAGATCACGAATGATGATCCATCCAGTGCTGCAGGATCTCAGACAATCACTCTTTTACAGTGCAACATTGACAGTGGAGTGCTTGCGAAATTTGATGCATCTTCTGACTCATATCTGGACGAGGATGTTAGCTTCACATTTGATGATTTTGATATGCCGAAAGAGTTTCAAGAAATTATTGGACTTGCAGCGTAATATTGCCCCTTATGTGTCTGGCATGAGGGGATTTTTTATAGGAAGAAAGGAGACAATGTATGTCAAATTTAAGCAGATTTTTAGCAAAAAACAAAATTAAAAGAGAGAACGGGAAGTATGCACCATCGAAAGCTTTTGTGGACGAAAATGGCAATCCTTTGGAGTTTGAGTTTCGTCCGATTACATCAAAGCGAAATGAAACAATGCGTGAGGGCCATACAAAAGATGTTCCGGTAGTTGGAAAGCCGAATATGTTCCGTCCAAAATTGGACACAACGGCATATATCAATGATCTGATCGCAGAGAGCATTGTTGAACCGGATCTTTACAATAAGGAACTACAGGATTCTTATGGAGTGAAGACACCGGGAGAACTTCTGTATGCCATGATCGACAACCCGGGAGAATACCAGGACCTTTCTGCATGGGTTCAGAAGTTCCAGGGATTTGATACTTTAGAGGATAAGACAGAGCAGGCAAAAAACTAATTGAGGAAGGGGATGCGGAAGCAAACTATGCATATTATGCATTGCACAAGCTCCACATTCTCCCTTCCCAATGGGTTGCTTTAGAAGAGGAGGAAAAGGCTTTTATTATTGCCTGTATAGATATAAGAATTGAAGCGGAAAAGGAAGAGGCAAAGAAAATAGCGAAGGAAGCAGAAGGGCGGTGATGATATGGCTACAATTACAACGGGAATACAGTTGGCAGACAATTTTAGCGCCCCTCTTATGCATATCATCAGTTCTGTGAATATGGCAATTTCTTCGATTTATGATATGGATCAGGCAATGAATGCTGGTGTGAATACGGCATCTTTGGAAGCTGCCCGGAATGAAATTGCACAGGCAACTGTAGCTGCGGAAGAATTCAATCAAACAATGCAACAGGCGAGTAGTCCGATCAATGATAATATTCGAAGGCAGGAACAATTTAATCAGTCATTACAAAACGGTGCAAGTGAATCATCGAATTTAGTTTCGGCAATTAAACGAATGGCAGGGGCGTACCTGAGTATTCAGACGGCTGGAAAAATTTTGGAGATGTCGGATGAGATCACACAGACCACTTCCAGATTAAATATGATGAATGACGGATTGCAGAGTACGGCCGATTTGTACAACATGGTTTATGTGGCTGCAAACGATGCCAGAGGATCATTAGGAGATATGGCAAGTGTAGTTGCCCGATTTGGTAATAATGCGAAAGATGCATTTAGTTCCAGTGCAGAAGTTGTCCAGTTCGCAAATTTAGTCCAAAAGCAGATGACAATTGCGGGAGCGTCTACGCAGGAAGCAGCAAATGCAGAATTGCAGTTATCACAGGCGCTGGGCTCTGGTGTACTTCGAGGTGATGAGTTAAACAGTATTTTTGAGCAGGCACCGAATCTGATTCAGAATATTGCAGATTATCTTAATGTTCCAATCGGTAAGATTCGAAGCATGGCACAAGATGGGGAACTGTCGGCTGATGTTGTGAAGCAAGCGGTATTTGCTGCGACTGATGAGATAAATGCTAATTTTGAAAATATGCCAATGACATGGGGACAGATGTGGACGGTATTTCAAAATGATGCCACTATGGCATTTCAGCCGGTTTTGCAGAGACTTAATGATTTGGCAAATACAGACGGGTTTCAGGAGTTTGCTACAAATGCAATAAATGATCTTGCAGTAGTAGCAGGTGTGGTACTTGATATATTTGAAGGAATTGGATCAATAGGAACCTTTGTACAAGACAACTGGCAAATTATAGGTCCTGTTGTTTATGGTGTGGTTGCAGCATTAGCGGCTTATGCAACTTATGTTGGCATTACGAACGCAATAGATATGATATCAACAGGAATTAAGATTACAATGTGTGTTGCATCATATGCGCACGCAGCAGCAACAGGAACAGAAGCAAGTGCAACTGCGGCTGCAACCGCGGCACAGTACGGGCTAAATACTGCAATGTTGTCTTGCCCGTTAACATGGATAGTTGTTGGAATTATGGCGTTGATCATTGTGTTGGTTGCGTTATGTAATCATTTTTCAGGAGCTGGACATATTGCACAGTCGGCTTTTGGTGTTGTAACGGGAAGCGTAAATGTGGCTATTCAGTATTTTAAAAATTTGGGATTATCAGTTGCAGATGTTTTTATTGGAATATGGAATGCGGCAGGGGCATGTGCAACCAATGTTGAAACTGCTTTTCACAATTCCATAAGTCATGTTCAAACTCGTTGGTATAACATGCTGTCTACAGCACTTACTGTAGTATCTGGTATTTGTTCCGCGCTGAACAAGTTGCCTTTTGTCGAATTTGATTATAGCGGCATTACGAGTGCCGCAGATAATTATGCATCAAAAGCGGCTGCAGCTGCTGGAAATACAAAAGATTATACCAGCGTAACAGATGCATTTAATAAAGGAATAAAAACGTATGATGTCTATCAAAGTGGATGGGCCAAAGATGCATATACTGCAGGAGCAGCATGGGGCGATGGTGTAACCAGTAAAATAAAGAATACAATATCATCAAAAGCCACGAATATTCCAAGTGCAAATAATTATCCAAATGCGCTTGCATCCAGCAACGCGGCAACAGCAGCAAATACAGCAGACACTGCAAAGAATACCGCCAAAACAGCTAATACATTATCTGCATCCAGCGAAGATCTGAAGTACCTGAGAGATATTGCAGATCGTGAGTACGTGAATAAATTTACAACAGCACAGATCAAGGTTGAGATGATCAACCATAACAACGTAAACAATGATATGGATTTAGATGGAATGGCGGAACATTTGCGTAGCAAAATTGAGGAAGAAATGAATGCAGCAGCGGAAGGAGAACACTAAAGATGTATGAATTATATATTGATGGGGTCCTTTTTCCAGTGACCCCAGGGTCTCTTGACATCAAGATCAATAACAAAAATAAGACCATAACTCTCATAAATGAGGGAGAGGTTAACTACATTAAGTCTCCGGGATTGTCTGATATTACAATCCCGGAGCTTTTATTGCCAATCCATAAATATCCTTTTTCACAAGAAAAAGCAAAAGTGGGGGCTGCATATTATCTTTCCAAATTAGAAAAATGGAAAAATCAGAAGAAACCAGTTGTATTTAAACTCCTACGCTATGAAGTTTCTCAAAAACATCTCATTGAAGATATTACAACAGACGTGACCATCGAAGATTATGAAATCATGGAAGATGTAGATAAATACGGATCAGATGTGTGCGTAAAGCTTAACATGAAGCAGTATCGTCATTGGGGAGCAAAGAAACTTGTACTTAAAAGCAAAAAGACAAAATCCGGAAAAAAGAAAACGGTTGCTACGGTTAAAAAACAGCGGAAGAAAACGAAAGCTATAGCCAAGAATTACAAGATAAAATCTGGTGACACGCTTATGAAAATCGCAAAGAAACAGATGAACAATGCATCTGCATGGAAGAAACTCTATCAGTTAAACCAGAAAACGATTGAAAATGCAGCTCGTAAGCATGGACGAAAATCATCATCGAATGGTCATTATTTGTATGCTGGAACGGTATTGAAACTTCCGGGAGGTGGTAGCTGATGAAAGATATTGTTGATGTAGCGATTGGAGAGATCGGATACCGGGAGCAGGGAAACAACAGAACAAAATACGGAGAATATACAGGAGCGAATGGTGCTGCATGGTGCCATTCGTTTGTTTCCTGGTGTGCACACGAGGCTGGAGTATCGATTTCGGTTGTTCCGAAAACAGCATCTACAACCTATGGGATGCAGTGGTTTAAAAAGCGTGGGCAGTTCAAATATAAAGGCAAATATACCCCGAAGAGATGTGACATTGTTTATTTTAAAACTGGCCGAAGCCATGTAGGCATTGTTGAGAGCGTCAGCGGTGGACAGTTACATACTATTGAAGGAAATACATCTGATAAGGTAGCACGGCGATCATATTCTCTGAATAATGCCACAATTACAGGCTATGGTACGCCAAAATATACAAGCACCCAAAATGGTTCATCTGGTAGTGGAAAAAAGGATTCGAAAAAGGAACTGCAATATTTGCAGAAAATATTATCGCGTCATGAGGCAAAAGCGGAAACCATAAAAGCCGATGAAGCAGAAACGGGAAAAATACCGGCTGGCAATGTAATGATTACTGTAAATAATGGAAAAAAGAAATTTACAGTACCGGCGGAAGAGGGAGCAAAGGTTGTATGGGAAAGAGACAGCACACCTGGCAAATTTACTTTCACAGCAAAAGTTGAAAAAGGATTTTCCATAGGAATGGGAAATGAAGTTCTTGTTACTGTGGACAGCAAGAAGTTTTTTTATGGTTTTGTATTTACAAAAGAAGGTAAGAAAGATGGGATGGCATCGTATATAGTATATGATCAGCTCAGATATTTAAAAAATAAAGAAACAATTGTGTACAAAAAGAAAACAGCCGGTGAGTTGATAAAGATTTTGGCTAAGAGATTTAATTTGCAATATGGTACGCTTGCTGACACTGGATGGCGCAGATCAGCCATAGAAGATAATACTACATTATTTGATATTATCCAAAATGCGCTTGATGATACTCTGATAACAAAGGGGAAGACCTATGTGCTCTACGATAAGGTAGGAAAACTTCAGCTTACAGATGTAGCAAAAATGAAAGTCAATACATGCTTGGTGGATGCTGAGACCGGACAAGATTATTCCTATAAAACAACCATTGACAGTGATGTGTATAACCAAATAAAGCTTGTATATGAAAACAAGAAAAAAGGAACATTCGATTTATATGTAACAAAGGACTCAAAAAACATAGGTAAATGGGGAACTTTGCAGTATTTGGATAAAATTGACAATCCAGATATTGGAAAGCTTAAATCAAAGGCATTGTTAAAACTGTATGATAAGAAGAAACGTACATTGACCATATCTGGCGTGATTGGAAATATAAATGTACGTGGTGGTTCTCTGGTTCCGGTCATGTTAGATTTGGGTGATATCACAGTGGCAAACTATATGCTGGTAGATAAAGTTACGCATACATTTAAAAATTGCGAGTACACAATGGACTTAGTTGTGTCTGGAGGAGATTTTAGTGAGTGATAGTTTGGTACAGTTAATTAAGAAAATTGCGATGGATGCCGTAAGATCAGCGAAAATGAGTGATTATAAGATTGGTACAGTTTCAGGCGTGTCTCCGCTTATAATTAAAATGTCAAATACTTTGGAAATTGATGAAGATTTTTTGCATTTGAGTAGAAATGTCACAGATTATGAAGTTGAAATAAAAATTGGAGATGTTATTCAAAGTAGAACAGTACTGAATAGTCTTAAGGTTGGAGAAAAGGTGCTTATGCTTCGAAAAAGCGGTGGGCAGGAATACATAATTATAGACAGGGTGGTGAACTGATGGTTCCAATTAACTATGAAGATGAAGAAGAACAGGATACAGATTTTGAGTTGGAAAGTGACCCGTCTCTTACATATGCAATGCAGATAGGAACCATTGAGAACGATTCAAGCATTTTTCTTGGCAAAGCAGACGGAGAAGAGGCAAACCGGCAGGCAATATTGAAAATCTTGAACACAGAGCGATATAAAAATGTAATTTATTCATGGGATTATGGAGTGGAGCTTCAGGATCTGAGGGGAAAGTCTCTATCTTATGTTATGTCAGAAGTGCCAAATCGGATTACGGATGCAATTACTGCAGATGATCGTTTTGAATCTTGTGAAGATTTTGAGATGGAACCGGTGGGAAAGAAAGCTCTGCACGTTACGTTCTCTGTAATTACGGCAGAAGGTGATAAAGTAAGTGGATTGGAAACGGAGGTGGAATATTAGTGTTTGAAAACAAAGACTTCGACTCTATCATGGAAGAAATGCTTGCATCCGTAAGCGATAAGCTGGACAAGCGCGAGGGATCGATAATTTATGATGCAATAGCACCGATTGCCATGGAATTGGCGCAGACGTATATCGATATGGATATGATTGTGAATGAGGTATATGCAGATACAGCCTCCTACTATTATTTGATCAAGCGTGCAGCTGAAAACGGAGTATATCCCAAAGAAGAGACCAATGCGGTATGCAAGATGGTTGTAAGTCCGTCCGATACAGCCATAGCGATCGGGGACCGGTTTAACCTTGGTGATCTGAACTATGAGGTAACATCTGTAATGGATGCAGCAACCGGAGAGTATCAGGTAACATGTGAGACTGCCGGTATTGTTGGAAATCAGCAGTTGGGATCATTGCTTACGATTGAAACAAAGAATGATCTGAATGATATGGAAACAGCGGAATTGACCGAAGTCTTGATCCCCGGCGAGGATGAGGAAGATGTGGAAGATTTCCGTGAACGTTATTACGAGGGATTTTCCAATATAAGCTTCTGTGGCAATAATCCGGATTATAAGGAGCGTGTATCGGCTATTGATGGAGTTGGCGCATGCAAAGTTATCCGGATGTGGGAAAAAGGATATGATCCAGTAAAGTTTATTCCTGTTGCTGCAGTTACGGAGTGGATTGGAAAGCAGTCTGTGGAAACCGTTGGGGCGGAAGTATTTGCATGGCTGAAAGCGGTACATGATGTAGCAAAGGACAAATTACTGACAGTGGGTGGCACTGTTCGGGTGTATATCATATCATCGGAATACAAAGCACCATCCGCCACGTTGGTACAAAAAGTGCAGAATGATGTTGACCCGGATGATAAGACCGGGGAGGGATATGGACTGGCACCTATCGGACATGTGGTAAAGGTTATGGGAGTGAAAGAAATTCCTGTTTCTGTGACAGTTACTGCGGTTTATAAGAACGGATATACTTTTGAATCCTTGAAATCCGATATGCAGTCGGCAATAGATGGGTATTTTACAGAACTTTCTGCTGATTGGAGCAATGAAGATAATCTGGTGGTGCGTAAGAGCCAGATTGAATCCCGGTTGCTTCTGATTGATGGGATATTGGATATTACAGATGTGAAACTGAATGGTGCATCTGAAAATGTAACATTGGATGAAGATGCAATTCCGGTAAGGGGTGATGTAAGTGGCTAAAAAAATGATTGATTATCTGCCGCCGTTTATGCAACAGTTTGAAGAAATGAAGCAATTGATGCAGAGCGAGGATAAGCAGGTGGCGGCTCTTAACATGGATACTACTAAAATATTACGAAATGCATTCATAGAGACTTCAGATGCAGAAGGCATCGAGCGGTTCGAAAGAATCTTACATATCATTCCAGGTGCTGGTGAAAATTTAGAACTCCGTCGGTCGCGTGTGTCAATGCGGTGGAATGAACGGATACCGTATACGCATCCGACACTTGTAAAATGTTTGAATGCCAGCCTAGGAGAAAACAATTATGATCTGTATTCAGATGAGGAGCATTATTACATACTCGTGCATCTGAAATTGAATGTAGCGGATCGTGTCGGAGTTGTTGAAGAACTGATCCGGCGTATGTCACCAGAGGATATATGCTACAAAGTTCTTCTTATTTATAATACGCATGCAGTTTTACACAAATTTACGCATGCACAGTTACATAACTATACACACAGACAGCTGAGAGAGGAGGTTCTGCCATGACAAAGACAAAGTATTATGATCTGCAGATGGATGATCCGCAGGATGATTATGATGTGGAAGTCGTGAATGCCAATCTGAAAAAGATTGATGAGCAGATGAAAACAAGAGAAAATGCAACGGATGCATTACAGGAGCCGGAGTTTACAGTGGCAGATAAGAGGGAAAATATTGCATCCAAGGAAAAAATGCAGAAAATTCTTGGGAAGATTGCAAAATTCTTTACGGATCTTAAAACAGTGGCTTTTACCGGAAACTATAAAGATTTGAGTAATAAACCGACATCTCTTCCGGCATCAGATGTATCTGCTTGGGCGAAAGAAAGTACAAAACCAAAGTATACAAAAGCCGAAGTTGGTCTTGGTAATGTAGGTAACTTTAAAGCGGTTTCTACTGTTGCTTCTCAGGGATTAACAAATACCGAAAAATCCAATGCTAGAGCGAATATTGGAGCGCAAGCAGCTGGTTCATATGCAAGTTCTACTCACAATCATGATAGTACGTACAGAAAGAAATTACTTGGAACAATGGATGGGGATGGTAAGACTTCGTATTGCCAGCTATGCACACTTAAAATTTCTCAGAACTATATAAATACACCAATAGAAATAACATTACAGGAGAGATGTCGTTCTACATTAGATAGATTATCTATTTTATTTGGATCAATCAATAATACAAACCCAAGCCTTGATAGATTTACAGTATTTGGCGAAAGCTGTGATTGGTATATTTCAAAGACAGCTGCATCTACTTGGGTTATCTATGGGCTAAAAGGAGAAAGCTGGGCAGGGATTAAAGTAGTTGATTATACAGGAATTCCTGGCATAGATATTACTTGGAATATGACTGGAGTTTCATCATTACCGGATTCTAAAACACAAGCGTTATGGGGTGGTAATGTACACTATGCAGAAACTGCTGGTAATGTTGTAAACAACCAGACAACGACAAAGGCGGGATTTGCACTTGACGCGCGGCAGGCAAATCCGAATCTGGACGGCACGTTGGCAAAGCAGGTAGCTGATTTAAACGGCAGTTTAGAGAATTATATAACGGTTAGGCATGGATATTTTGGAACG